>Ga0214921_10000118_pt1 | contig 151419 bp, 185 predicted proteins | sample LL1505_MetaG_FD_177992 | JGI IMG/M metagenome (GOLD analysis project Ga0214921, IMG submission 177992) | Freshwater microbial communities from Lake Lanier, Atlanta, Georgia, United States - LL-1505 | ecosystem: Environmental > Aquatic > Freshwater > Lake | place: USA: Georgia | collected... | reverse complement strand
ATTGTAGTAACACCTGTTATATTACTATAAACTGCATTTGTAACTGAAGTTGCAATACCAACTGGATTTGCCCCCCAAGTTACGTTATTAACTACTGCACGAGCAATTCCAGCAGCATAAGTTAATGCATCACGCGTCTCTGTCTTTACTCCAACAATATATTGAAGTACTCCAGCATCTGTATAATATGACTTACCTGCCCCAACACACTTGGAATTTCCACCTCTTGTAATATCATGACAAACTGATTTTAATACTGTCTTAATATCTGAAATAAATCTTGTTTGTGTTGTTATACCAGTAGAGAATGCTGGATTTCTATATTCTGTACTTGTTAAGTATCCTACTGCTTCATTTGCAATAAAATCAAGATTTAACCTAATCATTCTTGCTGCATCGAAAAATCTATCTGTTGATACACCTGTTAATGGTTTAAGTGAAACAACTGCAGATCCATTACTCATATCAGGACCAATGAAACTCAAATTGGTCATATGCACACTATTATTCACATAGAATAAATCACGGTCAGTGTATCTTGGTGTAATTACACAGTTTCTTAATTCTGTTCCTTCAATAGAAACTGTTTTTCCCAAAACAATAGGATTATCTTCAATGTAAGTTCCAGGGAATACCTTAATGGTATCACCAGGAAATGCAATTAACGCTGCTGCTTTGATTGATCTCTTTGGATGATTCACTGCTAAACCAGTATTATCATCATTACCATTTTGAGATACAAATATAGTTTTTCCAGTTGGACGATATGATTCTACTTGTACTATTCCTATTCCATTGGTTGGTGTAAGTGAAATACCAATTCCAGCAGTAACTTGTGTTACAATATTAGAAAGAGTAGAACCATCACCATAATAAGTTACAACACCAGAACTTGCAGTTACAATACCAGAAGAAATCTTAACTGTTCCAAGTGTAGAAATACCAGAGATCTTAACACCACCAACCACATCCAAATTTGTAGTTGGATTTGTGGTTCCAATACCAACCGAACCAGAAACATAAGCACCACCAGATACCTGAAGTCTTTGCGATGAAATTCCTGTTGAAGTTCCAGTTCCTACTAATACTGGTCCATTAGTGAATGTGGAGATACCAGTGACTTGAAGTTGTCTAATAGAACCGATGCCCCCAACAACATTAGTTGCTGTAGTAGCAAATGCTGCAGTTGCTGCATTTCCAGTAATATTAATACCATAAGAACCACTAAGTCTAGAACTACTAATAGTACCAGTGGTTATATTTGCTGCATCGGAAAGATTTGTAGCAGTGGTTGCAGTTGCTGCGTTTCCAGAAACATTAATAGCATAAAGACCTGGTGCTAAGTTGGATGCAGTAGCAGCAGAAGAAACATTAATATTATATGTTCCAGATAATCTTGCTGGATTTATAATACCACCAAGGATATTTTCAGCAGATACTAACCTATTTGCATCTTGTGCAAATGAAACGTCGATATCATAAGCTCCAGATAATCTATCACTGCTAATAAAACCAGAAGTTATATTTGCAGCATTGGTAAGTATATTTGCACTATTTACATTAATTCCATAATAACCAGATAATCTAGAAGAACTAATCGTTCCAGAAGTTATATTTTCAGCAAAATTTAATGTATCCGCACTCGTTGCGTTTCCTTGTAAATTTCCAACAAACTTATTTGCGGTTATAGTTGTAGCACCAACAATACCACTATTTTGAAGATTTAAATTATCACCAGAAGCCAACTCCTCAATTCGTTTAGTTGTTGGATTGGCTATAAGTGGAAATCTGTCCGTCATTACTTATTGCGGGTACTTTTTTTCTTATAATATATAGGTTTCATTCTATAGAGCATTTTTAAACAGTTCCAACACCAACAGTAGAAGAAGATGTTTTCCCAGTATCAGGATTAAAATAATATGTTGATGGTTCAAACTGTTTTAAATCTACTGCTCGTAGTGCTGCAAGTTCTGCTTTAAGTTTATTAATCTCAACATCACCATAAACTCTTCCTTGCAAAACAGCAAATGCTTGTCCTTCCATCTTATCTCGAATACTTCTCAAAGCACTTGCCGATGCAATTAAACTATCAATCTTTGGAGTATTTCTTGCAATAATCGCATCTCTACTTGTTTCCGCAGTAGTGATTGCAGTATTAAGTGGATTGCAAGTACCAGCACTTGGATTTATTGAAGATACACTTGCATAATCAATACCAAACGGAGATGTAAGACCAAATCCAACAGTAACTATATCTCCTTCTTGTGCGTATAAAGATGAAGATGATGATGGGGGATATCCACCAACATTATAAGCAAAAGTATTTTTAATGGGCCAAGAATTGTTGCCTGAATAGTATCTTGCGTAACTTGCACCACAAGCAGGTTCTGGGTATGTCGTTCTTAAATATCTTTCACTATCATTTAATTGTGCGTCTGTTTTGTCTGCAAAAATAGAAGTCATAACCTCTCTCCATTGGAAAGGACCAACTGGACTTCCATTACTCACTCTTACTAACTTATGACCCAAACCAAGTGTATTATTTCCCATAATTCCAATAGTTACTGGATCTATAGGATTGTTGGAATAATCAAATGTAGTTTCTTCAGTTTGTGTAGTTCTTATATCTGTAAAATTAGTATTGGTTGCCGCCTTTATAGACGCACCACTCAAAATTACTGACGGGAATGTTGATAAAATACCAACTGCAAATGTTCCATTCGTGGTACTACCAATTGCGGCAACACTTACAATTAAACTATTTACAGTCACTGATGTGCTTATCATTGAACTAACACCAGTATAAGTACTGAATGTAGCAGCAAGTCCTGGACCAATTGTTGAACCAATTGTATTTGCTGTTCCAATTCTTACAAATGTATCACCAATTGAAACAACAGGAACATTAGTAAGTTTCCCATTAATTGATAGTGAACTTCCAACAGCAACACCTGATATGGAATTGACCCAAATAACTGTTGACCCAATTCCAACGGTTTGTCCTGTCGATGTTTGTGTGGTTAAAAAATTAATATTAATACCAGGGTTCCAAACTGTTTGAGTTGCGGTTGTAGTTCCAATTCCAGCAACTTTTGTATTTGATACCAAAACACCAGAAAGACTTATTGTATCTCCAACATTAATAGCACCAGTAGTTCCAACTCCAGTGTGTGCGATAATTGTAGAACCAACACTTATTGTACCACTAAATTGCGTAGAAGTTCCTACAATTGCTGTAGTTCCAAATCCAACAATCGAAGGTAAATTCGCAGAAGAAAATACTGTTGGATTATCTACATTATCAGTAATTGTATCTCCAACTTGTAAATTAAATGTACCATCACTACTTATTATTGCTAAACTTGTACTTCCTACACTAATAGTGCCTAAAAATTCTTTAACAATATTTGCACCATAATCTTGATTTTGTGGTTTTCTATAATACTTTGCTCCATAATAACCATAATCCGTTCTTACATTTGGATTTTTCTTGCATTGATATATCGTATCATATAAACTAAATCCAAACCAAGTATATTGTTTTGTTCCTATTTCCTCCCAATATAAATCACTCTTACAACCAGCAGTAATTCTAGCATCATAAGCAGTTTTTACTGCTGTGATCGCAACATTAATCTCATCAATAAGAGGGATAATATCTTTATCAATATTTTGAATGAGAGCATCAAAACGATCAATCTTAACATCCATAATTGTTAATTGATCTTTTAGCATCTCAACTTCTGCGAGTTTTCGGTCTAACTCTGTTTGTTGATCTGCAATAATAGTTGCTGTAATTGATGTATCACTATTCCCTACACCTAATCTTTTGTCGTCTAATTGTCCTTGAAGAGCATTTACATTATTTGATGGGTTCTCATAATAATCTTGTGATAATCCAGTAGAAGCAAAATATTGTGCGACTGTGGAATTGATCTGTTGTATTTCAGCAGCATAATCTCTTTCATTAGCCATAATAATTAATTATATTCTCTTTCTTTATAGTAATTAAACATATTTATTGGACTATTGCTGCTGTACCAAAAGAAGTATATTGTCTATTATCACCAGGATAATCATTATAAGTTCCTTCATACTCTGGAATATTTTTATCTGTATCTGCTCTCTCACCATAAACAGTATAATAGCAATTTACAGCAGAACTACAATTATTTTTAATTAAAATTTTAGTTCCCCATTCAATCTTATCCACATACAATTCTTGATGTGATCCAACTGGAGTTAAATTTACCGTAATCGTTTCTGGATCTACTAGTTTTCTCCAATATTCTGGTAGTTCAATTACATTTGAGTTATTCAGTCTTCCCCTTACATATACATCTGCTGTTGGTCCTTCAATGCAAACGTGCCTCAATCTCCACCCATCATTCGTTGGATGTGGAATATCAAATGGTTTTTTTCCGGCGCATTTGGAAATATCAACACCTGGACCCAAAACACCAACGTTAGCCACAATAGTGTTAAAAACTCCTGCTTGTGCTTGTATTAATGGGGTTGTAGTAACTGCCTGACAGACCTTTGGTCCTTGTGTTATTTGTACCGCAGCGTTTGATTTAAGTCCAAAAATTGCTTTGAATGCTGCTTGAATTTCGGCACCAATTCTGCTAGTAAATCCAAAAATATTTGATAATGCTAAATCGTTTATAGTTCCTGCGGTATTTGTAATACCAGCAAAATTAGACCATCCAGTCACTTCAAGAGAAACAGGCACACCTTTTAATGGTGGTCCAATCATACAAGTTGCTCTCGCAACTCCAATCTGTGGAGTTAATCCAATATAACAAGGTCCATTTATAACTGCTGTTCCAGGAAAGAGTTTATCATCAACAGTCGAAAAGGCCATATCTAGTTGTCCTACAACTAGTTTTTCCCCAACATTAGCAATAGTTAAATCAGACATAATTATTATCCCTCTGGTTTGTTTTCACAAATAGAATTAAAGAAGTTTTTAAATCTCTTAATCGCATCTAAAATTTGCCCCATTATTGAAGAATTATCTGTTTCCGCACCAGAACTTACATCTGGTGGTGTAGCACCGTGTATTGTAGTGCTACTTCCAGCAACACTAGCATTTTGAGCCGCAGCTAAAGTTATATTTGTTCCTTGTGTTGTTACGGTAGGAGCATTCGTAAGAATTTTTTTTGATGCTTGTAGTGTAATTTCTCCTTCTACACCATCAACACCAACAAGACGAATATTTTTTGCTTTAAGAGTTATAGTTCCATTCAATGCTTGAATGAGAATACTTCCATTTGTAGCATCAATAATTCTCGCAAATTCCTCTGGAGTTTTAACCTTAAATCCAGATACTTCCTTTAATGTTCCATTAATAGCAAAATCACAATTTCCATTCTTATACATATTAATTCCTTGTTTAGTTGGTGTTGATAAACCCAACTCTATATCACCATTTGCAAAACTTTTAGTTCCAGCTTCAAATCTGTACCAATCTGTTTGCGTTACTTGTTGATTTTCGTTACATTCACTCATACACAATCCACCACCGATGTTACAATTCCAGTAATTGTTGCTTGATTTACTTGATCTTGATTGACCGTAGTATATGTTGGAGTAAATTTCATAAGTGCGACAACATCAGCAGCAACTCCTGTTCTAGTATTTATAGTTAATGTTGGTGTCCTATCAAATCCACAAATTGGATTTGTTAATGGTTTAATACCAATAATCGCACCAGAACCAGGAGTTACTATTGGAGTATAAGTATTCTTACCATCTGTAATTGTATCCCCAGTTGTATATCCATATCCAGGCGCAGTTACAATTATATTTTTAACGCAACCAGATACATCACCAGAATTTGCGACATTAGTTCCAGTACCACCAGTTCCAGTACCACCAGTACTAGTTCCAGTACCATCAGTACTAGTTTCAGTTCCAGTTCCAGTTCCTCCAGTTCCAGTTCCTATATTCGTATAATTTCCTTGTGCGTAACCAGAACCAGCATTAGTTATATAAATGTCTTCAATTGAACCAGTGTCTTGATTGATGATGCTTTGTGCTTCTGCTCCAGATCCACAACCACTATTATCAATAATAGAAATCGTCGGTGGAATTGTATATCCAACACCACTATTTAATATTTCAACTGAAAATATAGATCCAGTACTATCAACAATTGGTATTGCCCTCGCACCTATACCGTCTCCAAAAATATTAACAATTGGTGGAATACAAGTAGAATACTTTGATCCAACTGGTAATGGTACAATATCATATTGACTTGTTGGATTTTGAACTTTTTGATTACATTGACTAAATGCATCATTAAACAATCCAGTTATTCCAGCATAAAGTGGAGTTTCACCTAAAGCAGCTTCAATTGAACCCAACCCATCACTTACACCTTTAAACACATTTACACTACCAACCATTTTTTCCCAATCGTCTGCTTCCTTTTCACTTGGTCCAAATTTGGAAGCCCAAACGTGTGGTGTTTTACAAGCAAGACCAGTACATTCAAGAAAACTAAAAATTTGTGATGCTAATGAACTAGCAGTATTTAAAATTCCAGAAACAGTCGAAAGACCACCAGTCAACCAACCAATTCCAGACATAATAGTGGAAAGTGCATTTTCAATACTATCCATTACTTTTGCTAAAATTCCAGCAGTCCATTGCTCGACAGCACAAACTGGTGAATTGATATTATTTGATGCTAAATCACCAAGAAGTCCTTGGATAAAATCAATAATTCCAGCAGGTAATTTTTCAAGAATACAAAAAATAATATCCAAATATTTTTTCATCGCTTCCAAAATAATTTTTTGTTGCGAAAGTGGAACTTTTAAAGCAACAAGTTTTCTAAAAGCCCAAGTAATACATTTAAAAATTGTATTTCTTAAATTATTAATAATTAATTTTACAATACCTCCAATTTGTCTAGCACAATTTGCAATCGATTGCCCGATATCTACAATTTCATTTAATACTGGATCAATAAAAGCGTGCAAATACTGATCTAATCCATTTGTAACTGCAATAAAATCTTGAAGTACTTGTGTGATTTGACTAATTAAATTATTTTCACACCCATTCACTCCAATATAAGTTTTATCACATTTTTTTTCTATCCCATAAGTAGATTGAGCCTGGCAAACCAATTTATCTCCAAATAAATTTAAGTTTGGATCAAATGCGTTAATATTTGTTGTAAATCCTTTTGCACTATCCCAAGAAACACTATTCTTTGGAACACCACTAGTATCAAGTCCCAAATCAAGATTTGGATCATAAGCAAGAGAAGGTGGTATTGGTGAAGTTTCTGCGGATTGTTCGTTTCTTTGCTCCGTAGTTGTAGTTTGATCTATTTCTTTATTTTGTCTTACTTCTCTTTGTGTTGCTCGTACTTTGCCTCCAGGATGACCTGTAAATGGTTTAAATCCTGAACTCATATCTGCTTTTACATTCTGCTCACTAATTAAATTCTTAACCCCATCACTTCTATGGAGAAGACCAAGAACTACTGGTTGTTGTGCGTCATCACCATCCAAGAAAAAACCAAAACAAGTTTCTCCACCTTTTAAATCTAATGTTTTTCCTGTCCCACCTTGAGCGCTACCAAAGGCAGGGTCTATCATTACCTGCGCCCAAGGCAAATCTTCATCACTCAAAACAGATCCAGAAAAAGGATGATAACCAATAATTCTTACTTTGCAACGATAGTTCCAATCACCATTAAAATAATCTGCTGCTTTTTTCCAATAATCTGGGTGAGCAACTTGCCCTATCCACCAACTGAAACCATCTTTTCCAATATAATTGGATTTTAATAAAGCCTCTTCAATCATTGTAAATTCTACACTCCAATGCGTTTGGGTTTAAATCACAAAATATTTCTAATGAACTTGGTATTCCAATAGCATCTGGGTGATGCTTTTGATATTCTAAAAGTTCTTCCAAATATGCGTTTAAATATCTTTTTCTTTGTTTATTTAATGAGGTAGTTTCTAATTCCTCACATATATCGTTAATAAGTTCTTGTAGTTCCATTTTCTTTTATTTATTTGGACTATAAAGACCATAACTATCACGAATTAATCTTAAACTCGTAACCATTTGTCCGCCCTCAAAATGATGTCTCAACTCTTTAATTAAATAATATCCACTTTGCTCTTCGTCTGATGTCATATTTGTATTTCTATCTATTCGTGGAAACTCTGCGTGAATAATTCCACCAACCTTCAAATTCACATTACAAGGAACAACCATATTTAGTGCCTGCGTAAACAATAAATTGTATCGAGAATAAGACATAGCCATATCAGCACCACTTCTCAACTTATCACTCACAGAACCATCTGTTTTTAATGCTCCCCTATCTGATGTTCTTACCATAATACGAGAAATACTATCACCAAATTCATCAGATACAGCAATACTTTCAGCACCACCCAATTTACTCTTAACTTGATTTTTCACTTTATAAGTATATAAATCCAAAGTATTGGAATACAAATCATAAAAATAAGTTTTATTCACATACATACCAACTCTTAATGATTTCATTAAGTCGATATTCTTTTCGTAATTATAATTCAATATATTAAAATTGGTTTTTGTCTGGTTTTCCTCAATTACCTGCGTGAAAAGATAATATGGTATATTTTCTTTATCGGCACTATTGGTTTGTATCTTTGTGCTTGAAACTAAACTATCAATACTTCTAAAATTAAATCCATCTTTGTTTTCATAAAACAAGAAACCAGCAGTTCCTCTTGCTTCTTCACCAGAAGTTCCTGAATTTTGTCCGTTTGCTGGAACTGCTTTTGGTCCTAACCAAGTCAAAACGTGAAATGGTTTACGATTATTTCCAATAAAAGAATAATCATTTGATGTTCCTTCTATATTTTCACTCTTATACTTTTTAGTTTTTAAATCATCTTTAAGAATTTTAGTTACAGTAGTCTGTAAATTTCCTCTATAAATTGTCTGACATCTTGAAGTTTCATTTGTTAATCCTTCACGAGAAACAAGATTTAAAGTAAACATTTCATTTGAATGTTGTGCGTCAAGATTACTTACTTTATAAACATATAAGTCATCAAGCACAAACTCACCAAAAGCAGTATCAACACTAATTGTAACTTTCTCTCCACCACGAATTGGTAAGATATTAAATAAGGACGAACTATTGATTAATTGTGCGATAGCAGTCACACAAGGAGATAAAATATCTTCAAAATAATCAAAGAACAAACAAGAGTTTGTAACATCAACAGTTGTACTACCATCCAAAGTTTGAATGGTAAAATAATTGGGTTTAAATGAACCTACTGCTGCTGCCATTACGTTGCGGAAAGATTGGTAAGTAACATTGTTTTCATAAGACTATTTACCACTTGACCTTCAGTTGGTCCAGGCATAATCACAGTTCCACCACCTCCACCTCCTCCAACAGGAATGTAGACTGGTTTTTGTTGTCCTCCACCACCTCCACCCATCATTATAGGCATAATCACAGAAGCACCACCACCTGGTTGATTATATGAAGTATAATACTGAATATTTTGTGGAGCAACTGGAAGGTTCATTGGTGCTGCTGCAACCATAGAAGACATTTGAGGAACTTGCATCATTTGTGGTGATGCTGCTACTTGTGATTGTGGTTGTGGTTGTGGTTGTGATGCTACTTGTGGTTGTTGTGGTTTATTCTTATCTTGTGTTCCCAAATCCATATTTGGTGCTTCTGTTCCTTTAATTTCTCCTTTCTTTTGTGCTAATCCAGATTTGGAATTGGGGGTTAAATGTCCTATAAAAGTATCAGTTCCCTGAATGAAACCAGCAACTCCACCATTACCATAAGTTGGTCCAACTTGCGTAAGTGAAACGGGAACTTTTGTTCCTTTCTTTACAAAAACATCAATTGATTTTCCAGTTCCACTATGAGTATGTGCTTGTCTTGCTCCTTCAACGTACTTTTTTATTTCATCATCACTATATTTTTTTCCTGGGAGCAAATCAACACCAGGATTTAAATATACGGGAGAACCTTGCTGCAATAATGCTTTCACAGTCATCGTCGTATCCCTAACAACACTTCCAGCACTTGAACCCTGAAAGTGTCCGTGAACCCATCCAGCAGAATTACTAACGTTTCCTGTTTCTCCAAATTCTGCATTTCCACTTCCATAATTTATTGGACCAGTTGGTTCTTCTGGTGGAGTTGGTTGTTCGTCAGCAGATAATTCTTCATCATAACCAGTTGGTTGTTCTGTTTGTTGAGAAACACTCCCAAACATTCCCATCGCAACTCCTCTTTCAAATCTACTCACAGCAGCATCAAACTTATCTAATGTGTCCTTGAATGTAAGACCAGAAGCAATACCCTTTTGCTTTCCTTCTTGTCCTTTTAATCGTTCAGCAAGTTTTTGTTTAAGAGCACTTCCACCTTCATATACCCTATCAGCAGCAAATCCACCAAGAAAACTACCAGCCATATTTCCAATAACAAAACCAAGTCCAGGAATAGGAATAAGTGTTTGACCTATTACTCCACCAAGCAATCCACCAGCAAGTGCTCCTCCTGCTCCTGCTGCTGCCTTACCTACACTTTCACCTTCCGCAAGACCAGTCGCAAAATCAAGTCCAGCAAATAACGCATTACCAACACCAACTGCTCTCATACCACCCAATTTCAATCGTGGTCCTTTAAGTGTTGGTTTTGGTGGTTTTACGTTTGATGGTCTTTGTGGTTTTCCTAACTTTCCTCTACCTGGAAACATATTACCAACAAATCCAGCAAGATCTAATGCTCCACTAAACAAAGAACCCAGTAGGTTTCCTGGTCTTCCAAAATTACTTGCGATATTTAAACTTGCAAGTGCTTTTATTTTTTTCTTGTTTGGTAATTTTAATTTTTCTAATGACCTTTTTTCTACTTCTAAAAATTTACCAAAACTATTAAAATCACGTTGAAATCTCGTTAAAGAGTTTGACCTCGAACCAAGTGAAACAATATTATTTGCAGCAGCAACTAATGGAGAAGAAAGTGTTTTTTTCATTATCCGTCAACGATATTATAAACCATTCTAGAATAAAGAACCAAGAAATTATCAGGATTTGATGTTGGTAAAAATGGAACTGATGGTCCACTACCTTGTGAAGGAGCAGGACCACTCGTTCCACCACCTCCTGATTGTTGTTGTCCTCCACCACTCAAATCAATCGGCATTACAATAGGTTGTTGTGTTGCTGCTGGTTGTGCTACTTGCTGTGCGATTTGTTGTCTTGCTTCTGTTGCCGTTGGTGCTGCTGTTACTTGCGAAGCAACTGTAGTTCCAGTTGGTTGTGAACCTAAAGTTCCAACTTTTCCAGTAAAATTATAAAAATTATTTCCTCCAGGTCTGACTTGTATATCCGAAGCATTTGTTTTCTTCCCTCCATAAAAATTTAAAGCTCCTTTTACATTTTGTCGGGAAGCATTCAAATATTTGGGATCATTCAAAACCGTAGCAGCAACTCCAGCATTTCCACCACCAAACAACTGTTGAAGTTTATTTAACCCATCTGGTTCAGCAGCAACTTGTTGCAAATATTTAAATTTTTCTTCTGGATTTTTTCCTGGAAGTTTTGCTGCGATTGGTCCATATTTTGCAGCAGCTGCTTTATCTTTACTCTTCCCAAAAATTGCAGCAGAAATTGGAGAAAATTGATCGTAACGAGATAAAACATCGGATAGTCCCTTACCACCAGTAGCAGATCTATTCAACATTACTTGCATAGCATCGGCAGCATTTTCTGGAGAAGATGCTTCCATACTTGCAACAAATGCTGCTAATTTTTCATCTCCAGGAGCACTACTTACTGCAGGACCAGTAGATCCAGGAGGTTTAGTTTTTCCAGGTGGTTTTTTCTCACCCCCACCACCAGAAGAACCAGGAGGTTGTTGTTTTGGTTTTTGTTTGGTATTTTCAAATAACTTGCTAATCACATTTGCAAACTTATCAACAATTGAAGAAAACCTATCAACAACATCCCCAGGAATTTCTGGTGATATTCCTGCTGCCTGTGCCTGTGGACTATCAGAAAGTGCATTCACCGCACCAGCACCAGCAGCACCAAGTCCTAATGCCCCAGCACCAAGAGCAAGCATTTTCCCTTTGCCCCTCATCATTCTTCCAAGTCCTCTTGGAGCAGATTTCTTCACTCCACCACCAGGAATATCAACATCAAGATTTAATCCTCCACCACCAGAAGGTGAAGCAACAGGAAGATTTGATAATTGTTTTACGATTTTAATTATAACTTGACGAATTAATTTTGCAACCTCAAAACTTTCAGTGAATGATTTTTTAAGTGCTTCTAAATTATTTCTTACCTTATCAATATTTCTTTTATTTCCAAAGAAGTTTATAAAACCTAATGCAGTCTTATAAACATTTAAAAACTTACCAAGAATTCCAATTGGTTTTGCGTCATCTACTTGTTTCAATCTTCTTTGATAATCAGCAGAAAATCCTTGAAGTGTTTTATTAATTGTACTCGTTACATTATTATTAATATTTGTAGATATTGTGCTTACGATACTACCTGTTGCTGAAGGTGCTGGTTGAGCTCCTGTTCTTTGAAAACCTACAATTTTATTCGCAGCACTATTCACAACAGAAGCACCAACTACAGAACCACCTGAAATAAAGTTCTGTGCTGCTGCTTTATTTGTATTCTGTCTTCCTACTATTTTTTCTGGTTTAAGAACAGAACTAACCATTTTGTTGTTGCTGCTGTTTTAATTTTTCTTCTTCAATATGTTGCTGTAGAAGTGCTAAGTAAATATCCCTCTCCCAAGGTATGAGATTTTCTATCTCAGTTAATGAATATTTATGGAACTGCATCAAGGCAAAATTAATTCTAAAATATGACTCTAGTTCCATATGAGCCATACTCAACCGAAAAAAGACGTTAAACCCTCCAACGTCACATCACTTTCAATTTTAGTTTTTGGATTTGTGACTTTCACCGTATGAGAAAGTCTAGGCATTGTATCAAAGAACTTCTCAATTTCCTTAAATTGATTTGAGTTTAAGGTTTCAATCCAATCAGTCAATTCTTTTTTGGTGGAATCCGCAGCAGACCAACTTTCTTCTGCATTAAAAATAACATCAATACAAGAAATAATTATATCAAAAGACCTTTCGATACTTGAAGAACTTTGTTCTGCACTAAAATCAAAATTAGTTTTAATGAATTGGTCTAATGAAGGATACTTCATTCTCAAAACTAAGTTATCATCAAGTTGAATATCTCTACTATGTTCTGGGTCTTCTTCAACTTGAATTTGGTCTATAAACACAGTTACTGGAACTTGTGTTTCTCCATCATCACCACAAGTTATAATCAAATCAAGACTTTCACCAACTGATTTACCACGAACATTTAAGAAAATGTATTCAATATCAAAAGTAGGTAGTTCTTCTACTTTAATACCTTTTGTTACAATGCAATCTTTTAATACTTGCTTGATTGCATTTGTAATTTCTTTTGTACTTTGACTTTCAAGAGCAAGAATTAATATCTTTTCTTCTTTGACTAAAAATGGTCTGTATTTGATTGTTTTTTTAGTTGATGGTAAAACCAATTCATACGTTGGTGTGGAAATCTTAGGTAAAGGCATAATTTATTCAGTCATTAAATTTATTTATTTGTCTAAATTACCGTAATTCTTTTCCATCACATATCTTATATACTGGAATGTGACTGTTGTTTTTACAATTTGACTTCCTTCATAAGTCAAAGGCATTGCAGTAATATTTGTTGGGAATGCTTCAAGCATTCTATAAGTCAAATGTGGTGGGAATTTTATATTTTTTGGGTCTTTACTATCAAAATTTCTCTCAAATTTTGTGATTGATATAATTCTCTTATATTCATCTGGATATCTAAAACGAAAGAAATCTGTCTTTTCTTTTCCAGCACCATCTCCTTGCCCTCCTGGACTTGGTGGTAATATACCAGTTCCAGCATATAATGGATTAATATAATTCATCCATTCTTCAAAAAGACGAATTAAATTATATTCATTATCAACATAAAATGTCATTGTAAATTCTGGAAAAATTCTTCTCGTTGGAAATCTTTCAATTGTTCCTTGACGACTTCCTGCCTCTTCTGTTACATCAAACTGCACTCCAGGAATAACTGCTTCCGCACAATAAAAATCATAAACATAATTTTTTGTTTGATTTCCAGTAATAACATTAGAACTACGCAACCAAGACATCAATCCACTTCCACCAGCATCAACATTCGTTAAATGCAATGATACTTTAAATTGACTAGTGAGAGATAAATTACCAAAAATATCTCTTGCTGAAGGCATTCCATTCGATTGGGATCCATCAGTCATCTTAAGGTATAGTGGTCCTATTTTTGGAGACCCTCTATCTGGAGTAGAAGCAGCCATCTATAAATATCTTAAGTGTTTATACTATGTATGCCTCGTAACGAAGATAGTAAATATAGACAGGGAAAATATAGACCCCTCAATCCTCAAAAGTATAGCGGAAACCCCTCCAATATTGTTTACAGGTCTTCTTATGAATTGAAGTTTATGCAATATTGTGATTTGACTGAAAGTGTGAATTCTTGGAAAAGTGAAGAATTTTGCGTCGCCTACCGTTCACCAATTGACGATAAGGTCCATAGATACTTTCCTGACTTTTTTGTGAAGTATAAAGACAAGGATGGAACAATTAGAAATCTTGTTGTTGAAGTCAAACCAGCAAAAGACTTAAAAATGCCCGAAACAAACCCAAAAAGAAGAACAAAGTCTTGGGCTTATTCAGTAAAAATGTGGGTAGTCAATCAAGCAAAGTGGGAAGCTTGCCGTGAATATTGTAAAGATAGAGGTTGGGAATTCAAGGTGTTCACCGAACGTGAGTTGGGGATAAACGTAAAATGATTGCAGACGACATTAGAAGACAAGCAGGCAACAAATATCGTAGTACTGATTGGTGGACCAATTCACTAATGAATGAACTGAGAAATCAACAAAATAGAAATATTAACGAAGCAGATACTGGATTTATAAAACCAGGAGATTTAGTTTTCTTTTTATATTCTGCAAAATATCCACAAAGATACGAATACTGGGATAAACATCCTCTATCTTATGTTTTGGATATTAATCTTAGTGAAGGTTCTTTTCTTGGAGCAAATCTTCATTATCTCAATCCACAATATCGTGGAGGTGTCGCACAATCCTTTCTAAATAAAGAAGGAGTTGTAAACGCACCCAAGAAAACTTTACACAAATACCTCTTCTCTGGAGTAATGACTGAATTCTTTAAAGTGCCTGAAAAAGAATGGAGAGAAGTATCGTTGCTTCCAACAGAGAAGTTTGTTGATAAAAGAGGTCAACCAGTATTTAAAACCAAAGTTTGGGACGCACCATAGATGGCTTATGAAATATTAAAAGATGAATACTACCAACCAGATTTGGGTATTTTTGGTCCTGGTCCTCTTGGAATTAGATATGACCCAGTAACTGGTGATTATGAATTAAAACAAAAAAGTGCGTTGGGATATGATATAGGAATTGGACTAGCAATATTTTATAAAAATGGAAGTTGGTATGGTGATGCATTAAAAGACCCAAAATTGTTTGTAGATGGTGACCCAAACAAACCAACAGCATTGTCGCAACAACTTTCAGTGGATATAAGAAAGAAGGTATATGCAGCATACCAAGCAAAAGGTGGTAATGCTGGTGGAAATGTAGTTAATACTACCGCAAGACCGGCAAATCAAAATAATCAAGCAGGAGTAAACAATAATTTTCCAGGAACAAATCCAGGAATAGCAACAGCAATACCAGGAACAGGTGGATTATCAGTACCACCAGGATCAATAAATCTCAATGATATCACTAACCTTAATTTCAAAAGCAAAAATGAAAAAGATATTTTCCAAAGTGGTCTTTTATTGTATCCAATTGATATTTTAAAAAATCAACAAGATACATTACAAATTACAATGTATCGTTATCAACCACCAGCAGGAGATCTTTTTACAAATCCAAACTTTGATTTCTCATCAGTTTTGATAAAAGGATTACAAAGAAACAGTGCTCTAAAAGAACCAATTGCAACTACAGTTTTACCAATTCCTTCTGGCATTCAAGACAATAATGCTATAAGTTGGGGTGATGACACAATGAATAATCTGACAGCAGCAGTTGCTGGTAAAGTTAATTCCAATCCAATGCAAGCAGCAGTTGGTCAAGCTGCATTAACACTTGGGACACAAGTAGCTTCTGCTATGGGTGGAGTTCAATTACCGAATGCAACTTTAATGCAGATAGGAACAATAGCAAGTGCCGCAGGTGGAAATATACCCGACATAATGAATAATCAACAAATCAAATCATCAATAACTTCATTGCTATTAAAAAATGCTGGTTTTGAAGTTCCAGCAGAAACTATTTTAGCAAGAGGTTATGGAATTGTTCCAAACTCAAACCTCGAATTGTTATTCCAAGGTCCAACACTTCGTTCATTTGGTTTCACTTGGCGTATGAGCCCAAGAAGTGATAAGGAAGCAAGAAATGTAAAAAGAATTATTCGTATGTTTAAACAGGGTAGTGCTCCAAGAAAATTAAACTCACAGTCTGGTGCTGGTGCTTCTTCTCTTTTTCTTGGAACTCCAAATGTTTTTAAACTTTCATACAAAACAGCAGGAAATAAAGAAATATCTGGATTAAATAAATTTAAAATATGTGCTCTTGTTAATATGAATGTGATTTATGCTCCTGACGGTCAATGGGCTGCCTATGATGAAGGACAACCAGTATCTTTACAAATGACTTTAAACTTTCAAGAAATTGAACCAGTTTATGAAAGTGATTATCAAGAAGGTGTTTCTGATTTATTTAAAGGAGATAACAGAAGTGATAATTTCTCATCAGTAAAACCAGACGATGTAGGATACTAAAATGTCATATTTCAGAGAACTTCCAAATTTTGAATATATTGCGAATTTTCCTAATCAGTCATTCAATACTGATTATGTTTTAACTAAAAATATATTCAAAAGAGCAAAACTACGTAGTGATATTTCTAGTGCTATAACTGCCTTTAATTATTATCAAATTGTTGATAATGAAAGACCAGACCAAGTTGCTGCAAAAGTTTATGATAATGCAGAACTCGATTGGGTAATTTTAACAACCAATAATATCACAAATATTAATCAACAATGGCCGTTAGATAATAATAGTTTTTATAAGTATCTTATTGATAAGTATGGAAGTGATGAAGAACTTGGAAAAGTTCATCATTACGAAACCGTAGAGTTTAGAGACGAATATGGACGTGTTGTAGTTCCTGGTGGTTATCAAGTTGACCCAGCAAAAGTATTATCAGTCACCACTACTGAAGGTCAAAATGACTATATTTTAAGTGAGTTTCCAAATGAAAATACAAATTACAGTATTACAATCAACTTAAATCAATATATTCCTGTTTATAATGGAGAAACAGAATATACACAAGCAATCGTAACTGATATTACTACTGACTTTTCTACATTAAACATTGGTGGAAGAGAAGATACAATTGATATTACTATCACAAATATTTTATCTGATTGGCCTGCAAGTTGGGGAGGATTTACTAGAATTGTTGGAAGAAATGAAAATACTACTATTCAAGTTCTTGATATTGTATTTGAAAATGATGTAGTTCTTTCACCATTATTATATGAAATTGTAGGAGAAGAAGTGAATGGTGAAATTGTCCCAGTATTTAAATTTAGATTACAAAACTAAATAAAATAAAAATCATATGGCTACTCCAACTCCCATACCTGGTGCAAAAGTAAAGATATCAACGGACGTTCAAGAAATTGCTATTACAAATACAAATAAAACCAAATCAGCATCTACATCAATCAAAGAAGTAAGTAATTATGAATATGAAGTTTTAGAAAATGAAAAGAAAAGAAAACTATTAATTCTAAAACCAGAATACTTATCAGTCTTTATCAGTGATATGAAGAATATTATGAAATATGCGGAGTCATCACAATACGTAGATCAAAACACTAAACGTGGTTATAATCCAAAAATAACTGGGGTGTGAACCCTACAGACAAAAAAATACCCCCGATTTTTTTCGGGGGTAAAATGGATTTAAAAGGTGATTTTGAAATCAGCATCCATCTAGAAGAATTCCATATTTTTGTATGTGGTATCTAGATTTTTTAGTTTCAACTACAGCAGTTTTGATGCAATCATAAACAATATTATTATATTTTATTCTTTTTGCTCTTGGATTTTTTCCACCAGATATATTATCATCCACAATACCTTTATTCCAAGGAACTCTTCCTTGTGTTGCTTCACTTATTTTTAGTTTAGTTTCTTTGGAATGAATTTTACCTTTTCTATTCATTTTTTGTTTATTTTTTATTTCCTTTGCTAATTGATTTTTCCTTTCAAAAGAATTTCTAGAAACACCTTTATTGGACTCGCCTATTCTTTTTTTGTGAACTTCTGTTAAAGATTTACCCAATCTTCCTTTTTTCCTATTGTATATGTCTACATCATTCATAACTTTAGCAGAACACCCTTTACCTCCATTAGTCTTATTGTGAAGTATTCCTGTTCCCAAATTTTTTCTTCCAAATACAGAAATCATATAGACCTCGTGCCTAAATGCTTCATCTTCTATTAGATTTTGTTTTAGTAACAATATTCTTTCTTTTGATGGTGGATAAAATCCATTATGTTTTTGGTATGCTCTTCTTCCTTTACCTTTTCCAATATAATATGGTGTTCCATCTTCACGCAAATATGCGTAAGTGTAATACATTTCTGCTCTTTAGTTACTGCATTAGTATTTATACAAGAAAAGGAGCAAAAATGCTCCTTTTCCCACCTTTAGAGATTGCAGTAACTTAAGGCATTACTATTTATTCTGCTGCTAAACGAGCAAAATATGCAAGAGTATCATCCCCATCCTCTTCACCATCATCATCAGAAGCAGAAGGACGAACTGAAACAGTTTCATTCACAGAACGTGAAACTTCAACCTCTTCCTCTTCACCAATCGTCTCGGGATCTTGGTACTTAGGAGTTCCTTTGAGACCAAGAGTGTAATCAAGACGCTTCTTCAAATCTTCATAAGACTTGAACTCATTTGGAGCAATAAAATCATTCAAATTACTGAGTGATTTATAGATTGTTTCCAATTCATCATCGTCTTCAAGAAGAGCAGAAGATGGTGCAAACTCGGACTTATCATAGTTCCAATAACCATCTTTCTTCACCAACTTCAGTTTGAAGTTAGCACCCTTCCAGAAATCAAAAGGATTGATTGGTTCTTCATCATCAAACTCTGGTTGCATAGAAGCCATAATCTTATCAAAGATTTTCTTACCGAACTTATAAAGGAACACTCGTCCTTCATTAGCAGGATTAGCAGGATCTTTTACAACATAGATGTTTGAGAAATAAGAAAGTTTACGCTTACGATCACGAACAATATTTTGATTATCCTTACTACCAGTATTCCAAAGTTCACGGTTTGCTTCACATACAGGACAGTTTTGTCCCAAAGTAGTGAGGCAATTATCAATCATCCATTTTCCATTTGATTGAAATGCGTGAGACCAAACTTGAACCCAAGGCAGATCACAACCCTCTGGTGCAGGAAGGAAACGAATGATTGCGGAACCAGTACCACCCTTATCCATTACAGGTTTCCAAAAACGTTCGTCATCTTTGGAACCAGTATCATTCAATTTTTCAACTTGTTTGATGAGTTTTTCAGTCAAAGAACCCATCTTGGATTGCTTTTTAAGATCAGCAAAAGACATTTGTATTCTCCGTATTAGTAGTATTGAGAGTATTGTACATATTAAGTATAGCAGGTATAAGGTCAGTCGTCAAGGGACTTTTCAAGTTTTTCAATTGACTCTTCCATCTTCGCAAAAAACGTATTGATATCATCTCCTGGTTCTAACCCAAACAGTAAAGCAGAATCAAGAATTCGATTTCTCATTTCTACTGCTTCTGGGTCATCAGATAGAGACATTCTAAAAATAAAAACTTTTTGTTTTTCCAAAAATTGTTTCATTGTTTCTAGATGATCCCTTTTTTTATCTTTATCAGAAAAAGGAATTTCCATCAATTCACTAAAAAGTTTATGCTGAAGTTCATCAAGTTCAAACAAAGATTCTCTGACTTGTTCTGAATCAAAAAATCCACTCATAAAACAATCTCCTTGAGAATTTCTTTATACTTTGCTACGTCAATATTTAGGAATGGTTGATACTTTCGAATTCTTAAACTGACGGTTTCCCACACTGGGTCTGTTAGTTTCTTATCAAACTTTTTCACATAACCCAGTATCATATCCAAAATTACCATACTCTCTAAACTAATTGCTCCTTGAAAATACTTTTTAAGAATTTCTGGGTGTTGATTGTTTTTAATCTCAAATAATTCTACAAAACTATCTTTGTTTATAAAGACTTCTGCTTCTGTTTTGAATAAGTAAAAAAGACTTTGAGATTTCTTTAACCAATTTGTATAAATTTGTTCTCCATTTTCAATGATTTCACCAATCCACAAAGATTGAGTATCATTACACTCGGCAAAGTTTGCTACAAAATATGCTTTGATTTCTTCATCATTCTTCTGTCTAGAAGTTCGTTCAAAGAAATACCTATCCTTCCTCTTATGAAAAGAGTCCAGAGATGCTCTGGACTTTCCACAATACTTAAAGTAATCGTAATTTTCTTTTGTGAAATGATTTTTGAATGCTAAGTAAGTTTTATATACATCAAAGGGTGTCACAGAGGCAATTTAGCACGAGTAGTTTTCTTTAAAAAATTCAATTCAGTTGCATCATTCTTAAGTTTCTCTTTCAATGGTTTAGAAACTAATTTTGATATACTATCAATTTCAATACTATTCTCTTCACAATATGTGACGATTGCATCAATATAATTGATTTTACATTCTTTCACAAGACTTTCTATGTCCTGAGCAAATTTCTGAGGACATAAAAATTTGCTGTCTAATTCTTCCTTTAGTTTATCATTCATATTGCTGAAGTTTATCTCTAACAAATTCTCTAATATATTCGGTGAGTAACTTGATGTACTTTCCTTTGTCGTATTCTTCATAAATTTCACATTCTCCATTTTCACAGGCCATTATAATTACAAATTTCTTTACCATTATACCAGTCATTTCATACAACATGCAAGCATAGGCAGCACATTGAACGAAATAATGTTCGATCCAATCTCTTGGTTTTGGTTTCTTAGAAGTCTTAAAGTCAATAACTGCTAATTCACCATCGTATTCTGCAATACAATCAACAGTTCCCGCAATGCCTAAAACTTTGCTATACAAAGAATTTTCAAGTGCGTGAATATTATTTATCTTATTCAAATAAGGTTTCGCAATTCCAAATAACATTTGCGAAATTGGAAGAACCTCAGAATTAAATTCTTCATTCTTCAAATACATTTCAGCAAGTGTATGCATATCAGTCCCACGACTGGTTGCTTGCTTTGTAATTTTGTTTGCCTTTTCTTCTCCTACTTTCTTTCTCCAATCAGCAAAGAACTGACGGTTCTTATGACTGGTTACAGAAGTAATGGAAACCAGTTTAATTAACTCATCTTCATTGGGAACCTTATAATAACGAACCCCATCTATAGTCTCCCTCTCTAATTGAGGGAGATCTAAATCCACATAGTTAAACATCACAATCCAAGTTCAAGTTTTGCAATAATATACTCTTTCACAAGTCCTGAACGAACAATATCATCAACACCAAATTCGACCAATTCAAATGAATCCATTTTTCTCAAAATATTCATAAAGTCAACAATACCATTCCTTTCATTTCCTTTTACCAAATCAGATTGAGTTGCATCACCACAGAAACAAATTCTACTATTTTCACCAACACGAGTGATGATAGAATCCAATTCATGAAAATTAAGGTTCTGCATTTCATCAATAATGATGATTGAATTATCAAGTGTTGTACCACGAATGAAAGATGTACTCCAAAACTTTACAGTTTCCTGAGATTTAAGATTACCATAAAGCATCTCAAAGTCAGCATCACTCGGCATTTGAAACATATACTTTACCATATTCTTATAAGGAATTTGATAAAGAGCAGACTTATCATCGTGATCTCCTGGAAGAAAACCAATCTCACGAGTTGCTACAAGAGAACGAACCACATAGATTTGTTCGTATGGTGTTGTCTCATCAAATACATCTCGAAGTGCATTATAAAGAGTGATAAATGTCTTACCTGTACCAGCAGCACCATAAGCAACTAAATGCTTACCTTCTTTGTATGCTTCAAAAAGTTTCCTTTGATTTTCTGTAAGAGGTTCAACATCAACCAAATATTCACTACTAATTGGTTTCTTTTTCTTTGTTTGTCTAGTCGTTAAACCAACTCCAATTGGGTGGTTATCATTGCTCCTTCTTTTTCTTGTCATAGTTAAATTGGTTTTACGTTTGCTCCAGGAACTTTTGAAACCTTGTGTAGAACATCATTCCACCCAGGGTTTCTTCTAACGTGTCTACTCAATAAATCACCAACCTCCCCAACATTCATTTGTGTGGGGATGAGTGGTTTGATATTTGGATTTTCTTGAAGGAAAGGTTCTTTTTCCGCCATATACATCCATTTTTCAAAGATTTCACCAGTTTCTGTATTTTCGAATCGATAAGTTGGCATTATTTTAATAATATGTAAAATTATTTATTCCAATGTAACAGACGGTGCATCTTCACAATCAGGACAGTTTTCCCTACCCCATCCAAGAGCAGAAGAGATTGTAGGAAAATGACAAGTAAAGATACAACGGATTGCTTCTGCAACCTCCATATGCTCCTTCTGGGTGCCGTGAGCACTACGAAGGTCGATGTAGTGCATCCATGATCTTAGAGATCCAGACATATAGAGACGGGTCTGTGTTGCCTGTGGAAGCACAAATCTAGCACATTCCTTTGCTACACCTTTTTCTAGCATCTCATTATAAAGAGAAAGAGAACGTTCGAAATGTTTTCCAATTCTCTCTTGAAGATTTACTTTTACGTTATAGTCAAGATTGTCTGTACTATTTTGTCTATTTTTTGTATCTTGTCTCCTAAGATCAGGTACAGGAAGTTCAACTTGTAATTCTGTACTATCGGCATATCTTTGACTGAATTGTTGGAACGTGAAAGACCTATGACGCAAGATTTGCGTAGCAATCGCCAACGAGGTATTAATTTCAACTGTAAGGAATGCATGTTCAAAGATGCTCCAATGTTGGTTCTTGATACAATATTTAAGCAATCCTTGAAAATTATCGTTCTCTTGATTTTTTGGATTACTTACACGAGCACAATATGCAATTTGCTTCTCTGCATCTGGTGTTGCAGAAATAAATTTAACTTCTGGTTTCATTTTCCAAATCCTTTTGATGTAAGTTTTTCCAATTCGACAAGTTCATTTTCCACAACTCTTAATTGTGATTTCATTTCTTTCAGTTGTTTATCTGAATACAAATGTTCCTGTTTGATTAATTTTTTAAGTAGTTTAACCAATTGTTTTGATCTGCTAGTCATCATTATCCTCAAATACTTCATCGTAATCAATAATTCGTTGATCACTCTTTACTTTATGTGCTTGAACGTCTGTATATATCTCTGCCTTCAAAGAATCCAAAAGCAGTTCCATATTCCTTATAATCAATTTAACTTTCTCTCTATCCATATTATAAAGTTATCTTCAGTTATTCTACACAAAAAAAGGGGAGAAGTCAATTCCCCCCTTGGTATTATCGCATTGCCATTGCAAGTTTTGCTTGATGTTTGCGTTGTTCTTTTTCTTTTTGTTGCTTGATTAAAATAAGTTGCCAGTTGTTTTTTGTTTTCATTGGAGTGCTCCTTTACTTTGTGGGTATTGGTGCGTTCCTTCGGTATTCCTACTTCCGTTTGCTATTCGCAAATAGCAAATGAACGTCAAATATATATACAACTAATTTTGTAACATTTGATACTATTTTCTTCGTTTTGTTTCTTTTGGAACATATCCATAAACTTTTGGACTTACTTTTCCGTCAGTCCATTTAATTTCTTTTAATGCTCCTTTTCCATATTCATCATAATAATTATCAAAAATTTCTACCTTACCACCTGCTTGTACTATATCATATTTTTCTATATCTTTTACAAGATACGTCACAAGATAAGAATTAACAGGAAGACTTTTATCTTTTGATAATGATTTATCGCAGTCTTTATGTATAATATTCAATACTTTTCCTCCAGTTTTCAACCTCTATTTCCCCAAACAATATCAGAATATGCTTCTGAAACAATGTCCTTATTGATTTTATATTTACTTTCAAGTTTTTTATCTTTTACGAGACAAACAATTTCTGCTTCCAAAGGATGAAGTCCCTCAAGCATATTAATAAACATCATTTCTCTACGAATAGAAGTTAAAGTATCATTACCTCCTCGTACAAAATTATAAAGCATTGTAAATTCTCTACGAAGTGTTGTTTTACCACTTCTATCTTGAGTTGTACCCATTGAGGTAGTGGAATGATGCTCCATAGTCTCAACTTCCTGTTTTACTCTATCAGAAAGATTTCCAGTTACTTTAAAATCTTCTTTAAGATTTGCGTAAGGAATATCACCTTCTGGCAAAACAGACAGTACAGTCTCATCAAAATTCCAAATAAAAATTGCTTTTAATGAATCGTGTTCGTATGTTTTAAGAACTTCTACTTTCTTTGCCTTTGTTCTTTGCTTTGAAGCAAGAGCAAGAATTTCAAATACAAATGGATTTGTAGGCAGAATTTCTAGTTCAGTCTCTGTCTTCTTCTTCGTCGTTGTCGTCGTCATAATTTTCAAATCGTACTGCTAAAATTTCATCTGGTATAAGATTACCGTTCTCATCAAACATTTCTGGATGAGTGTAAAATTGTCTAACTTGATTTTCATACAAGTGAGACTTCGTTAGCCAACCTATTACTCCACCCACAAGTAAAAATAAAAAAGTTAATATAGTAAAAATGGTGAGTTCTGATGCTAACATTTTTTTTCTCCAAGAGATTACGTTTTCTTTTCCACTCTTAGTTCAATTTTAAAATGTATCTCTCGTTTAAAAAGAGAAAACATTTTTCCAAAACTGAACTGTCTAAAATCCAATTCTGGTTGATTTGTCCCTCCTTTTTTGCGAAGTAGTAACTCAACACCACGATTGATGTCTGTTCTTCCAGAATTATTTATAGTACTCATTAAAACATATTGTTCTCTTGTAAGTACTTCACGGTATCACTACATCCACCAATATTTTTTTTATCAAAAACAACTTGTGGAAATGTAGAACCTTCACCAAATTCAGCATAGAACTGTTCTCTTGTGAATTCAGTTCCAAGTTCATAACAAATAACTGGGTATCCTTTTTTGACACTCAAATCACCCAGAACCATTTTAATCTTGTCACAATAAGGACAACCTTTTTTTGAATAAACTGTAAAATTCATAAAATTATTAATAAGGGTATAAAAATTATTAAAAATGAAATTAAAGTCCCCATTACATTTGCTGCAATGGGGTAGATACTACCATCATCCATAAATTTTAAGATGCATTATTTCTTCTTGGTCTATACTTATATAGATTTGAATTTTCTTCTGGTTTCATCCATTTTACTATAGCATTTCTTTTTGTTTCTGTAAAGAATTCTTGTTGGTAATACCAAATCTCCCAAGGAGTATGCCCCTTGGATTGATTGCAAGAATGACAACAAGCAACTACATTCGTTTTAATATCTAGTCCACCTTTACATTGGGGAATAATATGATCCAGTGTGATATTGTCTTCTGAATTACAATAGGCACACTTATGTTCCCATTGTTCTTTTATATTCTGCCTCCACATTCGTTTTGCTTCTGCTTTACTGGTCGTTTCTAAATTAAACAGATAGTCCTTAAACGAATGTAGAGGAACCATAAGTACCTGCGACTTATGATTATTTAGATGCCAAATCTTGCCCTAAGAGCATTAAAGTTTTGTTGGATTTCTGTTGCTGAGAGTGCTCTGTTGTATGCTGATACTTGTGATATGTTTCCATTTAATGGAGTTGTACCGGCAACTCCACCCCCTATCAAAGTTGGTCTTCCAGTACCAGACCAATCATTACCAGATGAAGATGCAGTTGAATAAAAACTTCCATTTCTATAGAGAGTAATATTATCCCCACTTCTTGTTACGGAAACATTAATCCATTCATTATTTGTTATTGGTATTGCTGAAAGAGTTGTAATATGACTTCCACCTGATGTTAAGATAGTAAATCCAGTATCATAAACATTAGAAGCACTATATATTCCTGCATAAAAATATGTAGAATATCCACCACTATAATTATTATATGTTGTTATAATTGGATTGAATGAATTTGTAGTTGTTCTTGTTATCCATAAATTAATAGTAAACGAATTTGTGCCGAAAGATAATAAACTATTGTTTGATATTGATGTATAATCATCAACCCCATCAAAAACAATAGACCCACCATTTGTACTACTATAAGTCGGTCCATTTGTCAGTGTTCCTGTATTACCTCTACCACTCAAATCAGTCCAGGTGGTTCCACTTCCAGGATAACTTTTTACATTCCCAGCATCCAGTGAAAGGACTAATCCATCACTTGATATTTCTGGTCCTGCGTATACTCCCATTTTAGTTTCCTCTGTTAAATTCCATAACGACCACGGAGAGCATTAAAGTTTTGTGAGATTTCTGCTGCGGAGAGTGCTCTGTTGTAAAACTTACAAGTTGCTATATTACCATTAAAATAAAACTCATCAAGATCTTGATAATATCTACCCATTTTAAATTTTGTTGTTGGTCCAGGAGCACTTGAAGCAGATGGTTGAGTGTAAGTAGTGTTCAAAGTTCCATTTATATAAAATTTACACTCTGCTCCAGAAATAGTACCAATTAGATAATACCATTGACCTATTGTATATGTTGTTAATGCTGGTATATAATAAGTAGATGAACCTCCAACTAAAAAATAAAATGTTTGAGTATTTGGTTGTATTGAAAAATTAGACCCAAAATATGCAGAAGGAATTGCATCAAATGTTCCACATATTCCTGCATAATTTCCTGGATTATTATTAGCCTTTACCCAAGCACATAATGTATATCCATTCCCAAGTTGGAAACTTGAATTTGCTTCTATAGTTCCATAATCATCAACCCCATCAAAAACAATAGACCCACCATTTGTACTACTATAAGTCGGTCCATTTGTCAGTGTTCCTGTATTACCTCTACCACTCAAATCAGTCCAGGTGGTTCCACTTCCAGGATAACTTTTTACATTCCCAGCATCCAGTGCTAGTACAAGTCCATTCATTACTATTGAAGGTGAGTGTGCTAATCCCACTATACAATTTCCTCCATAGGCATAGGAGCAGACCATTCCTCACCACTCAAAATCTCCAAAATCTCCTCATAAGTATAAGGTCCTTCGGCACCTACAATATCTACAACAAATGCAGGAACCTCACCATCCCATTTCACAAAGGTCTTGGTTTCATCTGTACTCTTACGCACAGTATCAATAGAAGTCTCACACACCTGAGAGAAATCTACTTTTGGTAGTTCGGTGACTGGAAAAATAAGAAAGTTTCTATCAGAGTACATAATCGTTTTTTAGATATTTATATTGAGAACCTTGAACGGAGAGCATTAAAGTTTTGTGAGATTTCTGCTGCGGTGAGCACTCTATTGTAAACTTTTAGATTATAAAGATTTCCTCCAAATTGTTCAGCAATTTGATATACATCAGAACCAATTCTAAAATTCTGTCCTACTGGAATACTAGTAGTACTTGTTGCAGTTCCATCTACTATGCCATTCTTATATAAGATACAATCTCCAGTAGAAGTTCTTGTGAATGCCATATGATAAGTGCCAGCACCTAATGGATGATCTTGAAAATATGGAACTGAACCATTAATAAATACACCAAACCTACCAGAAATCCAGATAGTATTTAATGAATATCCAGGACCATAATTACCAAATATTTCTGCATTTACTGAAGTATTGGTTATTGTATAAAATGCCTCAAATGTAAATGGATTTGTTCCTGTTATTATATTGTTAGTATTTAAATCAATATAATCATCAACCCCATCAAAAACAATAGACCCACCATTTGTACTACTATAAGTCGGTCCATTTGTCAGTGTTCCTGTATTACCTCTACCACTCAAATCAGTCCAAGTGGTTCCAGACCCAGGATAAGACTTTCTGTTCGCAGCATCAAGTGCTAATACGAGTCCGTCAGTAATCGTGCGGGGGTTGTAAAAAATCGCCAACTTTTAATTCTCCTTTTTCTTTATGTATTCTTGAAGTTTCTTTTGTTTTTGTTCTTCACTCATTTCTTTCCCATAGTTAGGATTTTTTTCACCAACTCTCAATTCACTTAATTTTTTTCTTGTTTCTTCACTTATCACAAGCCCAGAAGCACCTTCACCACCATCGGTTCTGTTTCTTAATATACCAGTTTCTAAATCTTTTCTACCAAACACAGTAATCATATAGATTTCGTGTCTAAATGCTTCTGCTTCGGTTAAGTTCTTTTTAAGGAAGATTATTCTTGACTTATCTTTTGGTGGTCTTATATCACCTTTATTTTTATTAAATATTCTATTTCCTTTACCTTTACCAATATAGTAAGGTGTTTTGTCTTCCCGCAAATATGCGTAGGTGTAATACATTTCTACTCTGTGATGGTTCGCAATACTATTTATACAAGAAAAGGTGCGGAGCACCTTTTCCACCTGATAGATGCGAACCATCACAGGTATCAGTATTTATATACAAAAAAAGGAACTCCGAAGAGTTCCCTTATTATACCATTATTTGGTTTTTATATCAACCGATTGACGGTGCTTGTAATGCGACTTCAGTAATAGAAGCAGTAGCAAGGTCTAAAGGAAAGTTGTGTGCATTCTTAAACTTTCCTTAACTGTCTGGTATTACTACCAGGATTGGACTATATCATCACCATCTCTGGTGTCGGACGCTTAAACCTGTTATTAAGGAAACTCTATTCCTCAGGTAGTCTCTGAACCTTTCTTAGATGTATCTAAGACTTGGCTGCTGATTGCCCACTTGGGGTTTCCAGCAATTCATCCGATTTAAAGAGCGCAAAGCACAACTTGACGCTCGTGCATGACCTCAAATCCAAGTCCAGCACGGTTAAGAATGTCTGCCCAAGTAGGAATTACACGTTCTTGATTGTCCATGATAGAACCATTGTAGTTAAATCCGTTCAAATTGAATGCCATGGTACTTACACCAAGAGCAGCAAACCAGATACCAACTACCGGCCACGCTGCTAAAAAGAAGTGCAGTGAACGTGAGTTATTAAAGGACGCATATTGGAAAATAAGGCGACCAAAATAACCATGAGCAGCAACGATGTTGTATGTCTCTTCTTCTTGTCCGAACTTATAACCATAGTTCTGACTTTCGGTTTCAGTAGTTTCACGAACCAACGATGAGGTTACAAGAGAACCGTGCATCGCAGAGAACAATGAACCACCGAAGACACCAGCAACTCCAAGCATATGAAAAGGGTGCATCAGAATATTATGTTCTGCCTGGAAGACAAGCATATAGTTAAAAGTACCAGAAATGCCAAGAGGCATAGCATCAGAGAAAGAACCTTGACCGAAAGGATAGACCAGGAATACAGCAGATGCAGCAGCAACAGGTGCTGAGTAAGCAACCATAATCCAAGGACGCATACCTAAACGGTAAGAGAGTTCCCATTCACGTCCCATATAGCAGTAGATGCCAATGAGGAAGTGAAATACAACAAGTTGAAAAGGTCCACCATTATACAACCATTCATCTAAGGAAGCAGCTTCCCAGATAGGATAGAAGTGAAGTCCAATAGCATTAGAAGAAGGCACAACGGCACCAGAGATGATGTTGTTGCCGTACATTAATGAACCAGAGACAGGTTCACGAATGCCGTCAATGTCCACAGGAGGAGCACCAACGAATGCGATGATGAAACAAATCGTTGCGGCAAGCAACGTTGGGATCATCAATACACCAAACCACCCCACATAGAGACGGTTGTTAGTAGAAGTAACCCAGGAACAGAAATCGTTCCAGAGGTTAGTAGAATTGCGTGAGGCAATAGTAGCAGTCATTTTTCGTAAAAGGGTAAGTATGAGTCCAAGGGGAATTGAACAAGTACAGATATTCCAGTACCACCCTCCAGTACAGGTATGAGAGATGCTTTACTTCTGATGATCTCGGTTACAGAAGATTAAGAAATGTGTTGATTCCTTAACATCTATTTATTATAGCACTGTCAGGAAATCCTGTCAAGGTATTTTCATAAATAATTTTAAACTTTTTATATGCCACGAGAGTGGAACACTCCCAAGCGTGAATGTTGGAACAAACCCATTCACCAAATACTACAAGCAATAGATAATCACACAAGGATCGGATTGGAAACAAGAGATCCATGGCACGAAGAACAGGCACAGATATTAAGAAAATACGTTAAAGGTTTAAAAGTTTGGATACACAAACAAGAGGAGGGGTGGGATGAATGAGTTTCCTTGGGGAGTATGCACCATTCTTGGAGCAGGTTTAGTTTTTACTGCTTGGTGCATCTATTACATATTAAGATTGGCATATTTGGAGACAAAAGAATAATTACTTTTTCCACAAATCTCCTTCTGCTTTTCTTCTGCGAGCAAGACCTGCTTCAACATTAGAACCAGGATTGCGATAAAGATAAAGAGCATCAGGAACTTTGCTCCATTCTTTATTTTTAAGAACTTTGGTTATGGTATTAAAATTGGAAGACCCATAGAAATTAGCACCAAGATTATAAGCAAAAGATAAAAGTGCTCCTTTTTGATTCTCATTCATTTCATTCCAGTGTGGGATTTTAGAAAGTGATGGTAAGAACTGACTCTCACATTGAGCAATCAACAATTCATCTGCTTCCTTTTGAGTGATGACATCACCAAGTTTAAATGGAGTCCCATTCTTTTTACGAGTAGATCCCCAACCAATAGTGATTGGAAGTCCACCCGACAGAGGATCTGGATATGCTTTAAGGTGGCATCCTTCAAACTTTTTAATTAAATCTATTCCTGCCTTTAAAGTCATTTGTCTTTTGGTTCTTTAAGTTGGTTTCTTTGTGATATTATTTCTTTATCTTGTTTATGAGTTCTTCTTTCTTGCCCTTTACTCATTCCTGAAAAACTACTTTTCTTAAACTTATGTCTTTCTTTACCAGAAACATTTTTATCTTTTTCAGTATCGTGTGCTGCCTTTAATTTTCCATATCTTTCATAATCTTTTTCACTTGGACCACCTGTTTGGAAAGAAGGTTTATCTGGATTTTCTACACCAGTTCTTATTCTCCTTGCCCTATTCTTTTCTCTTGGGGTCCATCCAGATTGAAGTGGTCTTTTGGGATTATCCCACTCTACTTTACCTTCAACCAACTCACACTCCAAAATAAACTCTCTAAAAGTTTTCATCTGTATTGATTACTTTTTAAGTATTTATGTCCCTATGCATACTCATATTTAGTTAGTTTGCGACATTTATAACCCTTATATGATTTGTTTATTCCATAAGCAACATTAGCAAGGACTGATGATGATTTATCAAACCTTTCCCTACAAAATAAAGCAAGATTATTTGTAATATAAAAAACTCCTTCAGGAGAAATAAGTTCCCACATTTGAGGTAGAGTTTTATTTAATCTACCCAAAATCCAAGTTTCATTAAGTGGTTCATATAAAAAACTTTCTTTTTTTCCATTATTCCACCATTTTCTTCCTTTCATTTTTTGTATTCTTTTTTCGGTTTCTTCTTTAGTATGTTTTCTACTATTCCAAGGAGCAGGTCTTCCCTTCAGTTTTTCACTTCTTTGTCTCTTTTCCACTTCCGTCAGTTTTTTACCATACCTATGATTTTTCTCACCAAGTTGTGCTTCACTCATTTTTATTCTAACTTCCGGAGATTTTGGAACCCCATAATGAGGACTTTTTTCACCTTTCCAGAGATTTCTCAAATATTCCTTTTCTTCCTCTGTTCTAATATATCCACTAGTAGCAACACCACCATCAGTAAGATTTGCTAGTATTCCAGTCCCATTATCTTTTCTACCAAAAACTTTTATCATATATTCTTCGTGCTTAAGAGCATCTTCCTCCAAAAGATTTTTCTTAAGGAATAATATTCGGTCTAAAGGAGGGACTGAAACTCTATGATGCTTTGAGTATGCTCTTCTTGCTTCTCCTTTACCAATATAGTAAGGAGTTCTATCTTCTCGCAAATATGCGTAAGTATAAAACCTTTTAGGGTCTTTCATCTTTCTATTCTACTTGGACGGCATTACTATTTATAAGAGTTTATAATAGAAAAGGTGCCCTAAAAGCACCTAATCTTATCTGTAGAGATTGCCGTCCAAACAGACACTCTTATTTATCAACGAAACACTCTACCCCATCCGGTTTTATCCTTTCCCTTATCCAACCATCTATGCTTTAGAACTTCAACAGGATAAACGGCACCTTTACCTTTATTTACGGGTGTAGTATAACCCGACATCAAATCCCCATATGGGTCATTAACAATATACGATTTTCCATCAGGACTTTTACCTATTATACACAACATATGCCCACCAGTAGGTGCAGAAAGAGAACCCCTGTGCAGAATACCAATAACAACAGGCTTTCCAGCAGATAAACTCTTATCAAGATCAGCAAAAGAAAGATTGTAACTAAAGTATGACTTAATACCATAGCTCTCAAGAACACGGGTTTGAACTGCGTGATCTGTTGAGTCTCCAATTGCGAATACCTTTTGAATGTAGGCATCGTCTCCCTTTGCTCCTTTTAGAGTACCTGGTTTAAGATATTCAAGACACATAGCACAAGAAGAGCTGTTGCAAGTACGATTAGCATCTCTATAATTATCTGTTTGTGGGTAATATGGGACTGGCAAAACTCCTGTCTGTGCAGGAACTGGTGCCTTCTCTCTGAAAATTCTTACCCAGTTAGATTCATCTTGAATCAAATCTGGTTGCTTTTGTTCCAAATCCTTTTCAAGTTGCTCCACTGCTGCAACATGCTTTGGATTCTTTTCATCATAATGTAGAAAAAAGTTATGAAGATCTATTTTCATTTTATCTTTAACAACTACTTTATTTAGATTGTGATGCCTTTGTTATAATTATGACTATCATTAAAATAAAATACACTAAAAAGAAATAGTATACCATTAAAATAAAAAAATCCTTGCCCTATATTTAGAGCAAGGATAAGTATGAATACCTATTTGTGTTGGGATTTTAAAACACTCCTGGAACTAGTTGCCCAGTGGTGAGATAAGTTCCAACTGCGATTACAAATCCAAGCATTGCGAGACGACCATTTAAAATCTCTCCTTCAGGTGTAAATCCAAATTTCATTTTAGTTCTCCTTAATAAGTTTCTGAAAGTTGATTAATTGAGTGTGCCAGTAATACAAAGAAGGCAACACTCGTTGTTGTAAAAATAACTTCGGACATCAGAAGACACCAAAGAATAGTTTACCAGTGGCGACGTAAGAAACGATGCCTGCAATAAATCCTAGCATAGCCCAGCGTCCGTTAGCAAGTTCTGCTCTCTCATTGTGGGTCATCATGCCATACTTGATGGCATCCTCATCAGAGATGTACATCTTTGGTTCACGCGCAAACATATTTTGTTGCCCGTGCTCATTGGTTGTTACAGTCATTTTTCCGTTTTGTTACGAAACATTACACAATTATATAGTAATTATAAAGGGATGTCAAGCACCCCCGTTTATTATCCATTATTTGATTTTTCTATTCGATAAGCCCTTCCTTGTTCGTCAAATCCGTCAATCTCAACATATTCTGTTTTTTTATTAATATCATCATTTGGAACTAAGCAAAGATAAGGTCCAGGCATTCCTTCGTTACCAGAATAAGTTCTATATCCAGACATATGGAAATGAGAAGTTATAATTTGAAGACCTGGGTTACGAATTTCATAATGTTCTGATATTAATTTTGCAATCTTATTATCACATCTAGGTTTTCCAAGATGGAAATTCATTTCGTCTGTAACTTTGATTGGGGTTTGGAATGCCCATACATCCTGAGATGATGAATTATTAAATGGTGCGATACACCATTCACCATTTTCACAAAATACTTCCCATCTAGTTAGAGCAACAAAGACTTCTATAAGATTGACTTCTTTTAGATTCGATATAGTATCATCAAAAATAATATCTGCATTTGAAATAATACAAATTTGATTATTTAAATTTGTATTACAAAACTCAAATAAATCTTTGTATGTAGGACGTTCATCTATTTGGACAATTTCCAATTTATCTGATTTAAAATTTAATTTAGAATCATCGGAAACAAAAACATATATTTTTTCAATATGTTCATTTTCTAAATTCTCGTGAATACAAGTAATATATTCACTATGTCTCTGATAATCATCAGATCTAAAATATTCTATTAATAAATTCATTGAGTTTTAATCCAATCCATTAAATTCACTTGAGGTCTCCATCCAAAAATGGTTCTCAATTTTCCATTGTTTGCAAGAGTAGTTCGTGACTCTCCAATTCTTGTTGGAATATTTATTTGATTTTCAGAAATAGCATTTGCAATTTCATTAATCGAATAATTAACTCCATTACCTACATTATAAAGTTCTCCATAAAATTCATCATTAATATCTTTTGTTGCTGCAAGAATATTTGCTTGAACTACATCAGATACGTGTGTGAAGTCTCTACGTTGTTCACCATCACCAACAATTGTAAGAGGTTCGGCATCTTTTCTTTGACGTAAGAAAATACCAATTACTGGTGCATATTGTCCCTTTAATGGTTGTCTTTCACCATAAACATTAAAATATCTAAAGAAAATTGTTTTAAGACCAAATAGGTCATTATACATTTTACAAAGTTTTTCTCCAGCAACTTTTGATACTGAATATGGATTCAAACAATCATCTCGTTGATTTTCGTGATTTGGAGATTGATTAAATCCATAACCAGAAGATGTGGAGGAATAAATTACTTTTTGAACTCCTGCCTCTCTGGCACATTGAAGAACTGTAACTGTACCAACACAATTAGTAGTTATTGCTTCAATTGGATTTAAAATTGCTGGTTGAATCCTTGCCTCAGCAGCAAGATGAAATACATAATCAACACCTTCATAAAGAGGTCTAGTTTTTTCATAATCACAAATATCATACTTGTAATTTTGTGCTTTTGGATTCCAATAAAATTGTCCATTAGATTCTGCACTTTCATTATCAATTACTATAACTTCATGACCTAACTCTATGAGTGCATCAACTAGATTGGAACCAATAAATCCAGCACCGCCTGTTACTAAAGATTTCATTTTTTTTACTTTTTAAAGACAACATCTACTTGAAAAGTACTACCATATTCAAATGTATTTTCATTTCTATCCATCCACTTATGTTCTTCAATAATTTCATGATCAGAAAATCCAATATTATTCATATATTCAATTATTTCATCAAATAAAGGACTACCTTCATTGTATTGAAGAGTAGGAACTTCCATTATTAAATAAGAACAATTCTGAACTGTTTTCAATCCACCTTTTATGATATCCAATTCAGATCCTTGAGTATCAATCTTAATTATATCATATTTCTTATCAATATCTTCTACAACTTCATCTAAAGTATATGTATTTTTCTTAACCTCTATACTATTTTTATAGTGTCTTGTTCTTTCTTTATAATAAGATGTACCAGTACAATCCAAATTGTTGGGATTTAAATATAAAGTAACTTCTTTATTGGTATCACTTAACAAAACAATGCAGTGATCAAAAGGAACGTTATCTAGAATAGAATCACATTCATCATTTCCTTCTATCATAAACAGATCGACATCTTTCCACAATGATTTACAAAATTTAGAAAATTCTCCGTGATGTGCTCCAATATCTAATATTGAATTGGGTTTATATTTTTTGCTCAATTCTCTTAAGTAATCTTGTATATTCACAAATAAACCTCTTTAAATTTTTGTACTACATTTTCGGGAGAATAGTCTTGATAACAATTCCATTCCAATCCAGTTATTTCATTTCTATCTAGGTTCAATAAAATATGATCAATATCTTCTTTATTTTCATAAAATATTCCTTTTTCATCTAAAGTATCAATATGATTTCTTTCGAGAGAATTGTAATAAGTAATCACAGGTTTATTTCTAATTGAAAATTCTGCACAAGATAATCCAAAAGATTCCCCAATATTTCTTGCATGTAGCATCACATCAGAAGTATTAATAAATCTAACTTTTTCATTCAAATCAGCAGTTGGTTCAAGATATATTATTCTTTCATGTTCATAAAAAGGTTCTGTGTATTGAAAAATAAACCAAATATCACTTCTTTTTTCTAAATTTTCTACAATTGATTGCTTTACAAATTGAAGATCAAAAGTATCCCACCCACCATTTCTTCCAAAAACCAATGCATCTTTAGGAATTCCTAACTCATCTCTCATATTTAAATTATGATCTGGAAGATGTACAATATATGGAACATAAGGTATTTTATAATCAGTTATTTTAGACAACCATTTTGAACCCATAGCATAAACATCTCCATGAACCCATTCTGGTTTCCACCATCCAGATATAGCATTTACTAAATTTTTAGAAACTGATGAAATTACACCATCAGGTTCACCTCCTTTTTCCATTAAAAATGCATCACATTTATTTTTGGATAAAATATCATCTATTTGGGATTTATCTTCATATCCAAAAACAGGAAATTCGTTTTCAAATTTTTTAATGACACTTTTATCATTAAAATTATTTTTTAAATTAAACATAATGATTGGGTCAATATTAAGATAATGTCTAGTCCAATATGCCCAATCATAAATTGCTACTGTGGTTCCCCGCAAACATAAAGAATTATCATGAAATGCTATTCTCATAAAGATATCTTTTTCTCCAAATCATTTCTAGCAGTATCTCCAAGACTATCCATTTGTTCAAAGAAAGCAAGAGAAAGATTGATATTATCTTGAGAAATTGTTGGACTAAAAGGACCAACAGGTTCATAACCATATTCAATATCCAAAATACGTTGGAAATTATCACCTTGAAAAATATCACCCCAACACTTTTCACCAATTGTAGGGACAGTATCTAAGTAGAATGAATAAATTATTTGTTCAGTTGTTCTTTGACTTCCAGTAATAATTTGAGTATTACCAAAATTGCATTGGTTTACAAAAGCAATCGCAGACTCTGCATCGATTCCAACTTCTTCCATACGACCAGGAATGATGCTCACATATCCAACATTATAGGTGCAACATTTAAGAGCAGTAGATGAATCTGCAAGACCAGTAACATTAGTAATTACATACTGATTATATTCATCAACATACTCAAGAACATTTTGGAAGGGAGGAATTTTCATTCCAACCTTACAGTTTCCTTGTGTTGCATCAGTAATAATTTTTGCATATTCAAGAATAATCTTTGGATCTAATAATGAATAAGGTGCTTGAATATGAATCTCACCTTCATTATCACCACGAATATCAGCAATCAATTTTCCCATTTCTGATGCATGTGAAATCCATTCATCCAAATGATACATATCAACTTTACTGAATGCATTTGGATTTGTTGTTATGCCTCGCACCCATTTTGGATCAATTTGTGATCCATATTTTTCCATTGTATCTTTAATAAATGGAATGTTAGCTGTATCAAAAAAGAAATCTCTCATTTTATTCTCCAATTTGTTTGTTAAAATTTTCCCAATTAGTTAATCTAATTGCTTTATCATCAATATAAAAGTCAGCAAGTGGTTTTCCAAAATGAATTTCATCATAAGGAATTTGATGTTTATTTAACCATTCTAACACAATAGGTGATTGATTGGCAATAATTTTACCTACATTATTATTATATGTAAGCATGTTTCTTGCTGTCATAATAATAATGTAGTGACCTTTAGACTTCAATCTTTGCAGTGTCTCAACTGCACCAGGAAGAGGTTCAACGTCAAGATAGTGTTGTCCCTCTTTCTTAATGTGGCATATTGTTCCATCAAGATCAAAACAAAATTTATAAATTTTCGTAGACATTGTTTAAAATATTAAGTCCAGTCATCAACATTGCTTTTTGTCTATCTAAATTGTCATAGTGTCTTGCACACATTCCAACAAAGATAAGACCTTCAATTAATTTTATCTTATTATAATCAAATTTATACTCATCAGAAATAGATAAAAATTTATTATTAATATCATTTTTTCTTTGCTCATTATGAAAAGAAAGTTTGAATTGATTACCTACATTTGAAACATCAAACTTATCATAGATAAAAAATTCATAACCACCATTACATGAATGTGATATTTTTGCAAGATCATAATATGAATCACCGAAGAATTTTGTTTTACCAAAAACTCCTCTAGGATCAATGAATTTTAAAATCACATCATTGGTAATATCATTTACTCCATAAAGAATATTACTAAAACAAAGATCACCATGAATAAAATGAAATTTATCATCACATATTGATGTTTCAATATAAGATTTAATTTTTTCCCAAATAACATCAAAGGATTTTAAAATCTTACCATTAAATACAAATTCTTTTGTATTTCTAAATTGAGAGAAAAAATCAAACTTATACATCAAATTAATGTATTCTTTCTCTGTCTTATCCACAAACATCAATAAAGAGTCTTCTTTAGATGCAAGAACGGAAGTAGATTCCTTATAGTTATTGATGTAAGAAAAAATAAAGTCAAAAACTTTAGTCCAAAAATCAGGATTATAATCCTGATTTGTCATAACATTTCCCAAATTTCCATAAGCATAATATTCAAGTTCCATCTGATAAATTTTTTCATCAGTTGAATAATTCAACATTCTTGGAAAATAAACTTGAATATCCTTAGGGAGATTTTGATAGTATTCAATCTCCCCAAGAAGACGATCTTCTTCACTAGATTTAATAATACTTGCTTTTGTTTTTGAATTAAATTCAAAACTATTATAAGCTCTAGTTGTAAAGTCCATCAAATCTTCATCATATTTTCTAAGGTTTCTTTGCTAACAGAAGAAAGAGGAACTCTTCCAGATTCAGACTTGCTATAAACTTCATCATGAAGTTCTTCAATTGAAACAAAAGTAAGATTATAAATCTTAGCAAACTGACGGAGAGTATCACCCTTAATCATTTTTCCATATTCATCCATAATTTCAATAATAACTCCAACCTCCTTCATACCTGCTAAACGGAGAATTTCAACGCATCCCTCAGTGTGACCTCTACGTTCAGACAGAAGACCAGGACGGGCACGGAGAGGGAATAAGTGACCAGGTTGTGCAAGAGAACTTGGTTTAGATTCATCAGAGCAGAAGGTATTGATAGTAGCAAGACGATCACCAACGGACATACCAGTAGTAGCACCTTCTACTGCATCAATACTAGTTGCAAAAGGAGTTCCATACTTATCCATTGAATTGCAATTCATCATAGGAATTTCAAGTTGATCCAGTTTTTCCTGATTGCAAGGAAGGCACATCAATCCTCTTGCGTGTCTCATAGCAAAAAGAAGATTTTCTTCGGTTGCTTTTTCTGCTGCAAATACAATATCTCCTTCAAATTCACGATCATAATCATCAACCATAACAATTGGTTTACCATTGCGAATATCTTCAACAGCTTGTTTTACATTCGATTGCTTAAGATTCAAAATAATTTCTCCAGGACTTCCAAGGGACACAAAATCATCACATTCCATATGATAGTTTTTAATCTTATAACCATCCTTAATCAAATAATTATAAGTCAAAGCAACATATTTTTCTTTAACACAAGAAACTTTACCAGATGACCATCCTGCATCCGAATCATCAGTCATAAGGTTCTTTGCACTTTCAACAAAAAGGTTTGCATTCTTCCAGTAGAAAATTCCATTCAAAGACCAGGGAGAAATTGCAACTTTTTCAGCAAGTCTAGTTGCATAACCATTTTCATCGAGTTCAATATGACTATATCTACTTTCCTCACCAACAACAACATCCGAATGATCATATGTAGAAACTACTCCATCACAGTCTGTTTCTTTAATAAATTTAATAAACTTATTAGGATTCCAAGGAGTATACTGATCACAATTTGTAATAACCAGTGGTTCAGAAAGATCAATTTTTCCAGTTTCTAATGCAAGAAGACAAGTTTCTGCTTGTCCTCTAGTAGAATGTCCAATATCAATAATTTCCATATCCAAATAATATTTGTTCTTAATATCAGTAAGAACTTGAATGTATTTTGCTGGAAGACCATTAACAATAATGTAATATTTTCCAGGAAGATTGATTGAGGAAATTGCCCATTCAATTAATGGTTTTCCTTTTACATCTACAAATGGTTTTGGTTCATTGTAACCATTTGATTTAAAACGAGTTCCAAGACCTGCGATTGGAAATAAAATGTTCATAGTCATATACAAGGGTTATAAAAAAATTTTAAAATAAAAAACAAAAAATGTCAATCAAATAAACATATTTTCGAAAGATTGGTAGTCTGAGTAATTTTCTATTCTCAGAACATCACCAAGAACCTTATCAAATGTGTCTATCTTAATATTATTTAGAATGCACTGAGAATAGACCAATCTACAAGCATCCAATCTAGCCATATGCAAAGAATAATCAGTACCAACCAATTGATTAAAGTTTAACCAAGATTCACAAACTGTTTTCATAATACTTGACGACGAAAGAAAAAACATTTCATACACCCTATCTGGACAATAAGATATGCCAGTATTAATATGAAATAAAGTGTCATCAATTCTATCAAAATATTTTTCTATGTCAGTATGAACATGTAAAAAATCTGGTCTGGTTTTAATTACAATATCATATTTAATTTTATTTTCTTTTTCGTATTCTTCAAGTAGTTGGTATGTAGAATACAATTTATATAAAGAAGGAATACTAGTTGCTTTTGAGTGATACAAAGTATCTGAACTTTGATTTAAAAATGATTTTATTTCACCATTAGATTGATTGTTAATGAATTCTTCATAATCATCTATTGTATATTTTTTAATATTAGGAATTAAGTTAATATGGTCTAAACTGATTGATTTATTTTTTTCTTGATTTTGAATATCTGCTTGTTCTTTTAAAGCATGTTCACTCCAAACAGATATTCCTCTATTATTCCAAGTTGACAAAAATACATCACAATTAAACTTTTCAATAAATTGATTTAAATATTTTAATACTTTTGGGTGATCAAAAGTTCTCATTTGACCACAAATTAATAATGCTATTTTCATTTTTTTATTAAAAAGATTTTTTTCTATTTGGATCAACAACACACCATCCAGATTGATTAGGTTGGTTTGTATATGGATCAATTCCAGTTTTTATTGATATTCTATTTAAAAAATTATTAATATGAATACCAAGAAGACTTTCTGGATGAAATACTTCTCCAGAATCATAATATTCATCTATAAAGTCTATACAAGATGAATATATATCCATTCCATGTGAAGAAGTTACACAAGAAACATCAGAACAACCTAAATTATGTACTTCTTTAAAATCCCATGCAGTAGGAATCAAAATATTTTTTGAATCTTTGAGAACCAAATCAATTTCTTCATTTGTTATATAACTATGCCAAATTGCATCTGTTCTAGATTTTATACAAATATCATATTTAAAATTATTTTCTTTCTCATATTCATTTTTTAATTTATTGGAAATTTTAAGATTATACATTCCACTCAACCAAGTATGTGGAGTACATTCTGACCTTTTTCTTATAAATCTCGAATCATCCAAATGAATTTATTTTCTAATAATATCAGTATAGTCTCTTAAACAATATTTTTTTGGTTTCCACAATTCTTCAATTTTATTTTCACAATATTCCAACCCAAGAAAATTTGGATATCCAGAAAAAAATACATCCACATTAAGTGGTTCTAAAATATATTTGTGTAAAGATTCATAACAAGTTTCAAAGGTATCCAATCTACCAATTATCAAAATGCAAATCTTTAAATTTTTCATGAAATTTTCATTTCATTATTTCTTATAAATCTCCATCCGCCAGCATAATCATCATTGGGATTGGCCATGATCATTTCCATATCACTTCCATATTCTAAAAGAGAATTAAAAAATAAACGATGGTGGCATAATGGAATATTTTTATTACAGATATAATGGTCCAAATTTTCGTATATATTTGTCAAGTTTAAAATATTTTTTTTGTCGCACATTATAAATTTTGTATCTATATGGGTATTTAACCATTCATTTCCCCTTACATATGAAGAATATATTTTAGTTTTATCATACTCAATACTATTTAAATAAAAATCAAAATCAACACCAATATCAGTTCTTGTCAAAATCCAAAAATCGTAATCTTCATCTGATTCTTTTATTAAATTATGCAATTTTTGAATTGAATATAGTGGAGAAATTGTAGTAAATAAATCTTTGGAAGTTTTTGATAGATTTGGATTACAAGATATTTCTTTAAATTTTTCCATTTGTGGTTGCATTTCTATTTTTTTAAAATTAAAAAGACTAGTAATTTGATCTAATTCTTTTCCATCTCCCCAAAAATTAGCATAATATTCCAAATTACAACCTTCATATAATTTTTTAGTAGTTTGATATCCAGTTTCATAAAATCTCGGATATCCATAAAAACAAATAGCAAGTTTCATAAGTAAAATTCCTTTAATTAATAGAAAATAGAAGATGAATTTATTTGCAGTATTTTTTCTTTTATTTCATTATCATATATTCCAGTTCTCAATACTATAATTGGTTTGTCAATATTTTTTAATATTTGAGGAGATTTTACAGTAATGTTTGTTCCATACATTCGTTTCTTTTGTTTATTAAAATCATTATCAAGGATATTGATAATTTGATTTTTATTAATTCCCATAGAAATTAAATATTGAGAAAAAATATGAGCACCAAAAAGATAAAATTTTTCTCCACTTAGTTTTGAATTAATATATTCAACATCATCACTCAATTTTTTAATATAATTATCAAACATCGGTTTGATATATGAAAAATCAAACTCATATAAAGAATTATTTTTTTCTTTTTTTACTGCTTTTATAAAGATTGAATGATTGTCAATTTCTTTTTCTTCTATTTCAAAATCGTATTGCCACAAAATATATTCCAACACATATTCATCGATATAAAAAGTATGTTCAAAATTAAGTGTATTTAAATATCCCATAGAAATCCAATGTTTCATATTTGGTATTGAAATATATTGAATACCACCAATCTCTAAAATTGAATTTATTTTATTAAAAAATGTATGTGGTTCATAAACGTGTTCACAAAGATGAGAATGAATTACTGCATCAAATTTTTGATTAAATTCAAACTCTTCAAAAAAACCACGAAAGAATTTAACTCTAGAATCTTTACTTTTTTGTTCTGATGGTTCGATAATGTTCCAAGAAAAATCTTCATTAGTAGAAATGAAATGATTTACTAGTTTTCCTGTAGCACCACCTATTTCTAAAATATTTTTTGGATTACTTTTTTTGATAAAATCAGCAAATTTTTTATGATGCAATTCCCAAGTTTTTCCTACAGTTCCTGGTGTATGGTGATTATAATAAAGAAGATCTAGAGGAAGTAATTCCATCAATTGAATTATTCCTTTATCTGATACTCCCCATTTCATATTATAGTATTGATCAAGATTATCATCATTAAAATCAACACAACCCATAAAAATAGGAAAATTTTTAAAAGTAAAAACTTCTGTTAAATTTTCACTTTTGGTAATTGCACAATTTTTTCTTTTAATAACTTTCATGGCCTAAATCTTGTTGCCCAAATTGGATAATTTTTTCCAGAGACATTCCAGTCTGGATTCCAATATGTTTCATCATTTATAACAAAAAAATTATTTTTTTTTGAAATAAGAGAAAATATTGATTGGTCGTGACGATGTTCTAAAAATCTAGAATCATTTTCTAAATTAGATATAGCATCAGAAACATAATGATATTTGTTTTCAGTTGAAATTTTTTTTATTTCTTCTATTATTTTTTTATTTGTATCATTATTTTTTAAAAAGAATGCTGTTGCACAAATTTGATTTGTTTCTAAATTTTCAAAATCATTTTCAAATACTCTTTTATATGTATCCATTTTTGTATATTTGAATTCTGGATGCCCAACATCAAAAACTAAAGAACCTTTTTCATATGCAACATTTACATAATATTGCAATCTATTCAAACCATTTGGGTTTAAAGTGCATCCAGAATCACAATACATCAAAATATCATCAGACTCTATCTCTTTCATCATCTCTGATACTAAAAAATATTTCCATATCCAATAACCAAATCCCCTAGTAGAATAAAGAAAATCTTTATGGTCCAACAACTCTTTGGTATAATCAAAAGATTCAATGTCAGAAAGAACTTTAATAGATTTAAAAACTCCTAGATTCAATGCTTCATTATAAAATCTATTTCTAGTATAAGCATATTTTTGTTCAGGAGCACCAAAAGAAATTAGATGTAAATTCATTTTAAAATATTATAAAGATTTTTAATTAATGGTTCAAGAGAAATTTTATTTTCAAATAAAGGTTCAGAATTCATTCTATCATACAATTTTTTATTTGTATCAATTTGTTTAATTATTTCAATCAATTCTTCATCAGACATATTTACTGTATTAACAAAACACTTTGAATTAAAATCTTTACAAACAGTTTTGTCACCATAATAAATTGGAATATTTCCAGCAATTTTTCCATGAAGTAATTTTTCAGTATGATAACCTGGTGTAACAGAATTTTCATAGCAAAGAGAAAACTTATAATTTGAAATTAAATCTAATTTATGTTTTTCTCCATCTGGAAGATGGTATTCTGGATTTGCTTTGCCAAAAATATCTACTTTTTTATATTCAGAAATTTTTTGAATTGCATTTAATCTAGATTCAACCACTTTACCAAAAACAATCGAACAAAATTTGTCTTTTGGTTTTTGAGTGAATTCATTTTCACCATAAAGATAAGACTCTGGAATTAACCATTCAGGATTATCATAGGTCTTTACATTAAACCAATCAATATAAAGATACCAAAGAGGAAGACGAAAATTCTTTCCTTCATAATCATCAAAATCAAATGTGAGTGAATAATCACACTTATTAAAATTTGGTCTTATATTTTCACCAGTAAAAAATATTTTTTTACAATTTTTATATAAATTATTTTCCATTCCAAAAACACTGAAAAACATTACATCAGCATCTTCTGGATTTACAACTTCAACATTCTCAAAAGATTGATTTAAAAGATGAGTAAAAAAGTTATTGTTTGGATCAAAAGGAGACCAAAAATCAGAGAAACATATTTTCATAGTTAAAATTAATTTATATTATTTGAATTCCAGTAATTACCAGAAATAGCAGAACAAAAATCTAGACTTTGTATAGCCAGTGATGGTTCAAACCAATAATTATTTAAATTGAATTTTTCAATCAAATAATTATAAAAGTGATCTGAAGGTAGATTAATATCAGATATACAATCTATTACTTTATTTACCATTGATTTACTGACTAAAAATGCATGAGTACACCTAGATCCTCTACTTGTTTTATAAACATATTTGCCATCAATACTTGGTTCGTGCAAATTCAAACAAGATCCAACCCAAGCAACATCCCAATCATCTGGAAGTTGAGATATAAAAAGATTGCAATAATTTACAAAATCATCGCATAAAGTGGCATCATCTTCCAAGATTAAAGTTGTTTCATATTGTTTTTTAAAAATATCCTTTAATATAAATGCATGTTTTAATGCCAAAGATCTTTCGGAATTTTGAGAATTATCGTCATAAGAATCCAATCCTTTTTTCCATTCTTTGAATACTTTAGGATATTCTTCTTCTATCTCTTCAACATTCCATTCGTTCTTATCAAAATTTTCTACAAATTCATATCTATAAATTTTTTCTTCCTTAAATTGTTCTAGAATAGATTTTTTTCTTTCCTCTAACTTTTTATAATGACAAATATAGATATTATCAACATTTAACTTTGGATGTAAAAGTTCTTTCTTTGCTAATTCATTTCTCCAAGGTTCTTTTTCATAATAAAGATACTCACTTTCTGGAAACTTAAAAGTAAATTTATTATTGTAATCAATTCCATAAATTCTATAAGAAATTAAATCTTTAGAAAAAGTTATATCAGTATCACGATCAATACTATTAAAATTTAAATTCTCTCCAAACAAATCGTAGTGCAATGACATTATTGCCTTGGAATAAACCTGAGGTCCTGTCATTTGCAATATATCATTTGGATATAAATTATTTTGAATATTATCAAGAACCAATTCAATAACTTTGTTTAGAATTGGATGTTCTTTATCAAAAATTAAAGCCCACTGAACGAAAGTATTTTGATTAGTTTCTGCTGTAATAATTGCAGTGTCATTTTCTCTTATAAGTTCATTCAAAGAAATATCAATAGATGAATCTAAGTCAACATATATCCCACCATATTTGTAAAGAACCAAATATCTCCAAAAATCAACTTTTGCTACAGGAACATTTAATCTATTAAAACATTCTGATACTTCTCCTGGATAAAAAGTATTTACAAATTCATCAATTTCAGAATCAGTATAAAGTTGATAATTATATTCAGGATTTAAACTTTTTATATTATCAACTTTTTTTTGTATTTCTGGATGAAGATCTTTAGATATCCAAGATTGAAATATATTTTTAGGTATCATAACCACCAATTAAATTCAGGATTTACTGCCAAATTACTTGGTCCTGTATAGTTTGGATAATCTAAACCATCCAAAGGATATGATTTAGTTTCTTTATGTATAGTAACTAAATGCATTGAAAACTCTTTATCAACTTGTGTGCATAAATCTTTTCTAAGATAGGAACATTCAATCACATCAGGGAAATTTTCAAAAGGATTAGCACCATTATTAATATGAATGTGGTAAAGATAAAAATGCTTATTTAATTTTTCAAGCAATTTAATAACGCATTCACCATTATCACCAAGTGCTCTTCCACCATTCTGTGGAACTCCATTTACAATACGATTTTCACCACCTATCCAGTGAATTTCAATAGAAATCTGAGAAAACTTTAAAAGATTTTCTTCTTTCATATTAGGCAAAATCTCATATTCACCTCCTTCTATATCAATACACATCAAAAGATTAGTATCATTCACTGTATCAAGTTCGGCATCAAAAACTTCTGATGTTACATAAATTTGTTTAAACCGATAGTTTGGATGCTCATTATGGTAAAAAGGTTCTGCATCATACATGTGTATGATTTTTCCCATTTGTGCTAATTGAAAATCAGATCCACAAACTGGTCCAATTCCAAGTGAATAAACATTATTAGTTTTCAATAATGGTTCTTGATAAATTACATATCCTCCATCACAATGAGGACCAATTCTCATTTTGGTAAAACCAAGATCATAAGGAGTAAGTAATTCTTTTAACTTATCATAATAGGTTTTCATAAACTATATCCTTTTTGTGATGTTTTTAAATATTCCTTCGAGAGTAAAATACTCTTCATATACTTTTCTTCCATTTTCCAACAATTTAGTATATTCTACATCATCTATTGATTTTAGTATAGCATCAATGTCTTTAATCTCATCTTCATTTACAGGAACACAAAAATCATTCCAATCCAATTCATCAGTCCAAGGAAGGTAATGAACATCTGAAATATAAACTGGAACAGTTCCTAATTGAAGAATTTCATACATTCTAAAACTACTCTTCCCATAACCCCTTGGAGCAAGTCCAAATTTACTAGAGCAGGTTATATCCAGAAATCTTTTGAAGTTGTCCATAGGGACTTCTGTGGACCAGTTTCCAGCAGAAATTTTATATCCTTCCTTTCCAGACAAATAATTACACATATCCATACGAATTGGATGAGTATCTCTAGAACCAACAAAAGAAGCAAGAATAGTTTTTTCTTTATTTGGAATTAATTCGTTTGGAATAGAACTACAAATTAAAGGAATAGGAATAATATTATCCCCCTCACGATTTCCACCAGCAGAAAAAATCAAAGTATCTTCTGGAAATTTTTCAAAAGGACCATCATCAAATTGTGATACTGTAAAATATTTCCCATCAGATGAAAGAGTATTATCTAATTGCTCTTGAACGTTTTCATACTGTTGTCCAGCAAACATAGAATTGCAAAAATTATTAGTCCAAAAAACATCAATATACTGTCTATCAGTTTGAATATTTTCTTCATTCCATCTTTTGAAGAAATACTCTTCAAGATATTCTCCTGTATGATATGGAGGGTATATGGGAGAAATAGATGCAGGTCTCAATGCATCATTATTCATAAGAACCATAATTTCTCCTCCTTAAATCTTTTAGTCTTTTCTTCTACACCTACCATCCAATTATTATGAACTATTACAGCATTTTCTTTCCTTCCTTCATTATAATATACATGTCCGTTGGGAAATAAATCAGGACTCAATATTGCAATATGATCTCTATATTTTGTTAAAGCAATCTCATTTACAATTAATTGGTCGTCTTCTATTTCATTGGATCCACATTCATTTACCAAAGATTCACATTCTTTGGTATCATTAAAAACCATAAATCCAGAACAAAGAGTGGAACCTGGACTATCAGATTGAAATAAAACTTCTTCATTTCCTTCAATGATTTCAATTGGATTTTCAACAAATACAATATCAGTATCTACCCAACAAAGATTTTTATTTTCTTGATAAATTTTTTTAATAATAGACCATTTGATTTTAACAATATTTCTAAAACCACTTTCTTTATCAAAAGTCCAATTTTGATATTCTGTGATTGGTTGATCTATATGAAGAAAAGCATTTTTATATTCTTTTAAATTTTCATATGCATTAGAATCTAAACAAGCAATATAAAAATCATCCATATCAATTCCAACATTCTCAGCAGAAATCAACATGTTCTTACAGATGTCTACACATCCACTATTCAAAAACGTAAGAAATTTCATTTATTTAATAATTCATTTAAAGTTAAATCTTTACCAATATTTTTCCACCACTTCAAAACTTCAATGTGAGATTCCAAATGATCCTCTTTATATTTTTCTTCCAATGACTTTCCATGAAATGTTGAAATAAATTCAATTGATTCAACAAAAAGAGGAAAAGTATAAACATTATATAAAATGTTTTGATCTATAACAGATCTTGGTGCATAATAAATTAAGTTTTCTGCCAATGGTGCCCAGTAATGTTCTTCTGGATATTCTAATAAAAATTTTTCATTAGATATAAAACTATCTATTAATATTTTAGCATACTTTCTAGAAATTAGATATGCACCAACAGACCAATCATCCCAATATCTTCTTCTCAATTTAATTGAATTTAAATTTTTCCCAATACACATCAATTGAATACAATCCCAATTATCTGATAATTCAATTAAAAAATCATTCCAATTAAAATTCCAATACTGTACTGTTTGTAAACTCAAATCATCTTCACAAAAAAAAGCATATGATTCATCAGTTTCATCATACCATTTTTTTATCATTTTTAAATGAGACACAGTAGCACCTATAGTCCCCAAATCCATTACAAATTTATATTTTCCAATAACACTAGAATCATTTTCTAATTGTCTTTCGGATAAAAGAAAATTAATATCTTCAATATTATATTTCAAAAATTGATTTTTAAAATTTTTCCTTCTATCTTCAGATTCAAATAAACTAGCACAATAAATTTTTGGAAATTTATCTAATTTATTCATAATGTCTTTTATACCAGTCATAAGTTGCTTCGACACCTTCACGAAGACTAATTTTAGGTTCCCAACCAAGAGATTTGATTTTATTCACGTTTAGAACTTTTCTTGGAGTTCCATTAGGTTTAGTAAAGTCCCACAAAATCTCCCCAGAAAAACCAACTACATCAGAAATAATTTTTGCAAGTTCCCATATTCTAACATCTTCACCAGTTCCAATATTGATATGTTCTGGATCATCATAGTTTTGCATACAGGAAAAACATGCTTCTGCCAAATCATCAACATGTAGAAACTCCCTCATTGCAGAACCATCTCCCCAACATATTACTACAGGAGCATGTGATTCTTTTGCAATATGAAACTTAGAGATAAGTGCAGGGAGAACATGTGAAGTTTCTAAATCAAAGTTATCATTAGGACCATAAAGATTTGTTGGCATTAATGAGATGGCATTGAACCCATACTGTTCTCTGTATGATTGGCAAAGTTTAATTCCAGCAATCTTTGCAATTGCATATGCATCATTCGTGGGTTCCAGAGAACCATTCATCAACTGATCTTCTGTGATTGGTTGAGTAGCAAACTTAGGATAGATACAAGAAGAACCAAGAAATAGAAGTTTAGTTACATCATTAACCATGGAGTAGTGAATAATATTGTTCTGAATCATTAGGTTCTGATACAGAAAATCTCCTTTGTAATTATTGTTTGCCATAATACCACCAACTTTGGCAGCAGCAACAAACACATACTCAGGTTTGTTTCTTTCAAAAAATTCTTTGGTTTCCTCTTGATCGGTAAAGTCAACTCTATTACGAGTTGCTTCAATAATGTTAGAGCACCCTTTCTTTCTCAAGTTTCTTACAATTGCAGATCCAACCATTCCATTGGCACCAGCAACCAAAATCTTACTATCACTGTCCATGAATACACATATCCTCAACTAATTGTTCGAAAGAAATCTTAGGTTCCCAACCTAGTTTTTCTTTTGCCTTAGAGGCATCACCTAATAAAGTCTCTACTTCAGTCGGTCTAAAATATTTAGGATTGACACGAATGATTGGTATTCTGCTGAATTTTTCGACCCCAACCTCTTCAAGTCCTTCTCCTTCCCATTCGATATGAAGACCAAAATAAGGTCCAGCAGCATTTACAAATTCTTTTACTGAATACTGCTTTCCAGTCGCAATTACAAAATCATCAGGATCATCTTGTTGAAGCATCAACCACATAACTTCAACAAAATCTTTAGCATGTCCCCAGTCACGTTTTGCATTGAGATTACCAAGATATAAACAATCTTGCATACCAACAGAAATACGAGAAAATGCCTGAGTAATTTTACGAGTTACAAATGTCTCACCTCGTCTTGGAGATTCGTGGTTAAAGAGAATACCAGTACAAGCATACATTCCATATGCCTCACGATAGTTCTTTGTAATCCAATATCCATAAACTTTAGCACATCCATAAGGAGAACGGGGATAAAATGGTGTTGTCTCTTTCTGTGGAACTTCTTGAACTAATCCAAACATTTCACTAGTAGATGCTTGATAGATACGAACATTATCTTCCATCCCAAGCAAACGAACTGCTTCAAGAACACGCAAAGTTCCTAATGCATCTGTTTGTCCTGTATATTCAGGCATCTCAAAAGAAACCTTTACATGACTTTGAGCACCAAGATTATAAATCTCATCAGGCTGAACCAACTTAATAACTCTAACAAGATTTGTTGAATCAGTTAGATCTCCATAGTGCAACTTTAATTTATTGTAAATATGATCGATACGATGGGTATTAATGAGAGAACAACGACGAATAATACCATGAACTTCATATCCTTTTTCTAGGAGCAATTCAGCAAGATAAGATCCATCTTGACCTGTAATACCAGTAATTAAAGCAACTTTCATATAATAAAATATTTTTTACTATCATACCAAAAAAGGAGAGTTTATGCAACTCTCCCGTTAGGTCTTTCATGCACGCCACCAATTCTTTAACTGGAAATTGGAAACCAGGCGGGAGAGAGTCCCATCCGCACCAACAAGAATTTTTATTGTCCCTTATCTTGTGGGGACCAAGAAGGTAAAGTGGAACCTTCTTTTTCATACTGATTCATTAAGTTTTCTTGTTCTTCTAACGGAAGAGACTTGAAACAAAACCAAGCAGTATCTCTCTGTAATTGCGATTTTTTATGATGACAATAAGTGCAGAGAAGTTGAAGATTATCCATCTCACTTTTTATTCTATTCCAAGAACAAACATAAAGACATCTTCTATCTTTTTTTAGTCCAGGATTAATATGGTCTATTTCTAGACAATCGGTAGTCCCACACTCACAACATTTAGAACCAAGATTTTCTATAATGAAATTCTTTTTCTCATATCTCAATCTGGTGTTGATTTCTCTAGACTCTTGATTGATTTTATTTTTGTTTTTTTGATAGTATCTTCTTTTTGCTTCTAATTTTTGTTCTCTAGTAGGCATAGAATATATCCCATACAACTACATTTATTTATATGGGATACTTGCTCTTGAAAAAAGCAAGAAAAAAACAGGGTCATAATTGACTCCACCAGTACTTTTAAAGTCTCTCCGTGACTTCGAGGGGGTCCCGACCAGTGCGCTTTTTAAGTCATCCCGAGACTAGTACGAGTGCCTGGATTCGAACCAGGTCAAAGCCGCTAATCTGGCGGAAAGAGTTTATAAAACTCCTCTGACTACCAAGTCTCACTCGCAAGAAATCACGAACCTTCTTCGTGATCAGTGTGGATACGTATGACTTCTTCATCCACAATACCATCAACGGTATCTACAATGTACTCATAATCTTTTGCGGGTATTATGACAACTTCTTTTCCCTGATCGGTTATGATAAAAGACTCTCCATTCTCTACTCTCTCTAGTAGATTATCAAAGTCCGATTGAAATTCTTCTACTGTAAACTTTTCCATTCGTTTCATTAATATAAGGTTATCATATCAGGTATTAGGAAGTCCGTCAAGACTTATTTTTGATCCCCAAGAAATTTAGCAAGAGGGTCTCTTTTTGTTTTTACAATTTCACATGCTCTTAAGTAAAACATATTTTTCATATTTCCAGACATTTCAAATGTTTCTTTTATCTTCACCCAATTATCGTAGGTGTGTTGATCCATTTGTTTTGTATCAATGAGATACTATAATTTATAATTATTAAGTTTTACAACTGTGTGAAAATCAAAACTTATCTAAATGATCTTCCAATCTAATCAAAAGACGTTCTACATCTTTTGTATCTGGTCCACCATCTTGTTTAGCATAAAAAATATAATCATCCAATGATACAGTAAGCAATTCAATATCATTTTTTGAAAGTTTTGGGGATTCCCAACTCATTTAATTTCAAACTCCATTTTTCTAACTTTACGGTTTCTTCTTGCTTCTTGATAGGCAAGATCTTCTCTTGTAAAAAGAGAAGAAGAATTATTTTTTTGATCTGGTTTTGATATTAACTCCACCAAACTCAAATCTAATGCAGTAATTTTATCATCTTTTACTGTGGTTAAATTGTCGCATCCACAACACTTAGTCTGCGTTGGGTGCGAATGCAACTCTTTGTTGCACATTTTGCATCTGACCTTTAACATTTTGATTCATCCGTTTTAATTAATCAAGTATTTCAATTATACCATTAATTTTCATTCAAGAAAAGATCTCAACATCCAAACAAATTTACCGTGTGTCTCCATAAAACTTTGAACTAAGTTTGAAGTTGCATATTGCTTTTGACTATCTGCTTCTTCCGATATTATCGTAAGCATCTCAACAAGTTTCTTATTGCTATCAAGCAAATCAGTAATCATTCCATTAGCACCAATTGAACTTTGTGCTTCTTTGATTTCTGAAACTTCCACAACTCTAGTAAGAGTGCTGACTGGTTTCATACCCAAATATCTCATATGTTCTGTAAGAGTATCAATCTCTTCAAACATGGTTTCATACTGTCCACCGAAGAGAGTATGAAGTTGTTGAAAATCAGGACCCACAACATCCCAGTGATAAATCCAAGTCTTTTGGAATAGAACAAAAAGTGATGCCTGAGCATCACTCAATTGTTTAAACAACTTTTCCATTATACTATACTTTTCAAGTATTTATAAATGACTAAATACCAAAAATCCCCCTTGCGGGGGATAAATGGATATTATACCTTAGAGGTTATCAGAACTTGAAGGTTGTCTGAATTACGCCACCCAAACCATTGAACATAGGTTGTGCAGCAGCATTCGTGGTTGAATTGCTTGAACCAGATGCATAGAACAGAGCAGGAGTAACTGAGATGTTGTCAGATACTTGGTACTTATAGAACCACTCAACCAACCAAGGATTGTTACCAGAAGCACCAGCAGAGTTTGCAGGTTGCCCGAAAGCAATACCAGCGGCATTACCCTTGATAAAGGCATCATCCCACTGAAGACCAACCATCCAAGACCTGGAAGATTGTGCTTGTTTCTGAGCAGTTGCACCAGTAGAAGTGGAGTTACCTTCAACAAAGTTATAAGCATAACCTACGCTGACTGAGGGAACTGCACCAGTTTTCTTGGGTTGCCAATAACCGTTGACAGCAACAGCATTGGAATACTGACCGAGACCAAGAGCACTACCTGCAACACCATTACCATCACGAACACCAGACTGAGTAGTGCCATAACGATAACCAACTGCTGCACCCCATTGAGGTGCCTTATAACCAAGTTGGGTCAGGATGTTGATACCAGACTCAGAATTGAAGACACCATAGGAACTATCAGAACCTGATGCACCATTCTTACAACCAGCAGTACAAGTTGTATTGGAACTGTTTACGGCAGAACCATTCACAACATAGTTGGCATTAAAGACAAATCCAGGTTTGCCTTTTGCAACAGGTTGCTTCCATTGCAGACCAACACCTTCACCAGTTGCCTTATTATAGACAGCACCAGCACCACCAACAGCAAACACATCAAGGATGTTTGACTTATATGCAGTTGGAATCCATGCCATCTCAGTGTTACGAACCAGAGCACCAATCGTCAGTTTGGTTGCTTGATTCTTACCAACAGGGAATTGGTAGTATAAACGATCAACATAGACTGCATTATTCCAATCTTCTGCTTTATCAAGTTTGAAGATGTTGTTAGTGGCAGTACCAAAAGGATACTTGGAGAAGTTACCAGTACGCAGACGAGTACGCAGCAAATCTTGACCAGTATATGATGTATCAAGGTTGATACGAAGGTCATAGTTAAAGGTTGTGTTTCCATAACCTTTTACACCAGCAGCAGTATATCCAGGAATACCTCCCAGGATCATACTTGCTTCACCAGACAGTTTAGTGGTAGTAGAGAATTGTTGTGCCTGAAGGGTACGAACTTTGTTCTCAAGACCATCCACACGAGCAGTCAGAATTGTGAGTTCTGTATCAAACTCAGCAAGAAGTTTTTTAAGTTCATCTGTGGTTTCAGTTACACGATCAAGACAAGCATTCAGAAGAGCTGCTGCCTCAAAACGTGTCATTGACTTACCGCCACGGAAAGTTCCGTTGGGATAACCTGCAACGCAACCATATTTCTCAACAAGATTGCTGAGTGCCTGGTATGCCCAATCCGTAGGACGAACATCAGACAATTGTGTGACGCTTGAAACCTGTTCTCCAGTTGAGTATTGATTGACTGCTGCCAAGTTAAGGTCTGCGGCATTCGCAGCAACAGGAGCAATCATACCAAGAGCAACAGGTGCAAGCATCAGTTGTTTGATTTTCATAAAGTTTGTTTTTTTATACTAAACGATAATGTGAAGATTTACAACTAGGTAAATCTTTGTTATTTAGATATCTTAATCAAATCTTAAGACAATGGCATCTTAAACTACTTCTTCTGATTTGTCAACTAAGATTTGGTTAAGAAAGCGAAATAGGAGATTCGAACTCCTGACGTTCTGCTTGGAAGGCAGACATTCTACCGCTGAATTAATTTCGCATCTTTTGGGCAGTCGTCAACCCAAGGAGCACACAATCTCATTTCACCACCAAGAACTGATTGGGCATAAGACCCGTCTGGTGGTTTCTCTGAGTATCGTGGTGAAGGTATTCTAACCTTTCCATCATCCCCTGTCAACCGTTCATATTCTGCGATTGCTGCATCAACATCACGATGTATTCTTCGGTCAAGTTTCTCTGGATCTTTAAGTATAAACTCGTTGATAATGCTATGAGGAAAATATCTTCTTTGAACTTCATCAAGTAAATCCCAAATATTATTCTGTTTAATTCCAGTACATTGGGAAAGTAATCCTACAATAGAACTCAATACAATTCCTATAATTGCATATTGCTTTATATCTGGTTTTTGTTTGCCAAAATTAAAGTTCATTTTATAAAAGTTCTTTAACTAACTTTTCATCTGCTTTAATTTGAGGCATTCTTTCATTTTTAACACTTGGATCATAAAACAAATAACCAGTTAATTTCCATATTAAAGAACGGACAAAATCCCCCCAAATTAACAAATCTTTTTCAATTCTTTGTAAATCTCCGCCCATATAAGGACAAGGAATAACATCAATTTCAGTAGAGAAGTAAACATTATTTGCAATTACTAATGACCTCTTCATATGAAATTCATCAGTGACTACAAATAACTTTTGAGGAGTTTTTGATTTAATTAAATTATAAGTTTCTGTGAAATTAGTTACAGTATCCCAAGCACTATAATCAAAAATATATTGATTATCTGGTATGCCAGCAGATTTCAGTTTATCTATACAAAGTTGCAAACTTCCTTCTGTTGAAATTATAATGATTGAATTTGGATTTTCCTTAAAAACTTCTATTGCTTTATCCAAACGATTTGGATTTCCACCTAGTTCTAATATTACATTTGACATAAGAAAGGGGAGCAGAAACACTCCCCTTATATATCAGACTTCTACCCAACAATACTATCTCTCCACTCTTCACTCATATTCACCATAATTGCTTCTGCTGCTTCTGGTGTTTCGGCATAACCCTCATCAAGTAAGTGTGAGAGGATGATGTCGTAGATGTCTGCTTGTTCTCCAAATTCTCCCATAACCTTTTGCTTACGAAGTTTCTTGCGGTTTTTAGTTATTCCACCAGGACCAATAGATGCTCCTGATGTATATCTTCTTTCATCTCTCTTAGATTGTGTTAATCCACTTCTACTCAAATCACTATCAAAATCCGCCTGAGGTACAGAAGATACTTTTCTTCTAAGTTTTCCTCGTTCAACTGGAGTACCTCCAGAAGCACGTTTTTTTGCTTTTAAAGAAAGAAGTCGATACACTTCTTGTCTTGATAGAGATGAAGTAGTAGATTGTGCAACTTGTTTTGCTTTTGCTGCCAATTTATCTGAAGTATTTTCATTCATAACAACTTCCATATATGCTTCTTGAAGATTGCGAAGTTCTTGTGCGTCCATTTTACTAATACTTTTTAGTTATTTATAAAACTCTACCATACCGAAAACCATCTGGAACCTTATCAGTAGCATTTATATATTTGTTTTCATTTCCATTCGTAATCCATTTTTTACCATAACAAGGATTTTTCTCACCAAGTTTTGCCTCAATATGTTTCCTTTTTGTTCCCGGATTTTGATGGGATTTGATTGCTGCCTGTCTATGTTTCTCAATTACTTCTGGTTGATTGTGTGCTAATTTTCCACTTATACTTTTTTTCTTTTTAATTTCTGGATTACTCAAAGTCTTAATCAAATTTTTTTTTGCTTTCTCTTTAAGTTCTGGATTACTCATAGGATTATATTCTGTTTTCATCAACTCACTTCTTTTTTTGTTTGCTTCTTTACTTGGTCCTTTATTACAATAAAATCCAGTAGAAGTTTGTTTTGCTCTATTAGCAAAGTGTGGATTTTTATTTACCTCATAAAAATTATGAAGAGCACATTCTGCTTCAAGTGCCTCTTCTACACTATCAAAAGTTTCTAAAATAATTTTTTGAGTTGGGTTGAAAATTTTATCGTGAAAACTTCCAAAATAACTTACATCTTCTTCTGGAAGACAACTGCATTCTCTTTTTCCAATATAACCTCTTCCATATTCCTCATAGGAATAATAGACATAAAAGTGTTTCATACTACTCTAACTTGTGTGGTATTACTATTTATACAAGAAAGGAGTGCCGAAACACTCCAATCATACCCGAAAAGTTACCACACAAGTCAGGTAAAGTTATTTAGGCATTAGCAAGAACTAATCTTTTAGCATAGTCATAAGCATAATTAGTTCTTGAACCTGCGTGTCCCCACCCAATCCATTTGTATGCATAATTCATATACCTATTAATGGATTTACCAGGAACTTTCATTCCATTTTCAATATTTTTCCACTGCGGTTCAGTAGAAATATACCGAAGTTGAGTATGAAGATGTGAAGGATTACCTCCTATTTTTTTAGCAAATGCACCCAATCCATAATAACGAGAGGCAGAAGTAAATTGAATTAGTCCGTAACCACCTCCGCAGTTACTCCAACTGGTTTTACTACCACCTTCGCAAACATTAGACTGAAATGTTGATTCCTGTTTAATGTTGCCCATGATAGTAGCAAGGGCGTTTTTATCTGTAATTCCAATGTCCTGAAAATAATTCAGGGCAACATTTTCATTTTCATTACACCCTTTACAAATTAACCTTTTCTCTTTTGGCTTTTCGGGAACAACCTCTTTGGTCGTTGTCTTGGTCTCAAACTCCTTAATAACAGAAAACGGTGGAGGACCACCGACAGGGGGAGGAGGAAATAAACCAGGCAATGTTGCCGTATTGGTCGTAACCGCTGCCAAAAGGGGCAAGGTTACTGTAAAGAAATTTTGCATTAAGTTTTACTGAATTCTACATCCCAATAGAAAGGGGGTACACCAACCCTTTCGGGAGGCACTTTCCTGGGCTCTAATTTTCACAATCAAATTCTCATAATATTAAAACCTACTCATAATAGGAATCCAAAAATGGATTTTTACATTATATCACAGTATTTAGAAATGGTTAAAAATCTAAAAAGTTTCCACTGATATAATCGAGAGATAATACTTCAAGATTTTCTTTTTGAATTACCCAATCACGGATTTCACTATAGATACATTCCGCATCTCTTGGTCTACCCTCTTCACACAAATCGTGCATACGATCAATATGTTGTTGTATCGTATCATTACAGATTTTCTTGATATGAAGTCGCATTAAAGTAATCCTTCCTAAAATACCTTGAAAGTATGTTGGAATTATAATACGTAGGAACTCCACTGTCAAGTGCTTCCGTCAGGACGTTATTTAAGAATAATTGCCTTGTCTCTTCATAGTTTGTTTTGCCTAATGTCTTATGAAGAGACACTATAGTTCTTTGAAACTTATCCTTTCCGTGTTTTTTTATGTCTTCTTTTAATTCAGGACAAGAACCATAATAATTTTTCCAATCACTTTCTTGTTTTACTTTTCTTTTCTTTCCTTTTGGTGTTCTAAAAGACCAAAAGTATTTTCTTCCCAAATATTTTCTTTGAGTTTCTTCACAACTTATCAAATAAACAAATCCAAAATTCTCTTGAATATCTTCTGTCTCAAAAACTTTTCCTTGATATAACCAAGGGTTTTCATAACTCATTCGGGTCCCTAATAATATTCAAGTTATTTATAAGTATAACTTATCTTCAACCCTAACAGAGTGATTATAGTCATAAAAAAAGCACCTGTCAAGGGGTACTTAATGGGTTGTAATATTATATCAATCTTCGTATTTTGGTTTATATCTACCTACTTCTGGCATTGGATGTGGTTCTTTTCCACCTCTTTTTGAAATACTTGTTCTTGCTGTATTGATATTATCAAATTTTTCAAGGTTTTTCATTGCTTTTTTTCTTTCAGGAGAACCCATAGGTGTCTTCAATGCTGCAAGGTGTTCTTCATCACTACCAAGAAATTTTGTTTCTTTTCTTTTCATTTTAGCAATAGGAAGAGGTTTCTTTTCTTCCATAATACTTTCAAACCAACCCTCACTCATATTGTTGATAATTACATTTGCGTCATCAACTGTTGTTGCGAAGTTGTTTTCAAGAAGATATGATGATACAAACTCGTATGCTTCATATGCCTCTCTATTGAGTTGCTTTTTCTCTTTAGGGGTCAAAGGACTTCTTTGCTTTCCTCTTGCTGCCTGCTTTGCTTTTACGGCAGGATCATTGGACTTATGAGCACCCAAACGAAGACCATAATCAGAAGAATTTGTTCTGCGGAAATCACCTCTCTGCGTTCTTGCAAGTTTTTCTCTTGATGCTTGCTTTGACTTATCTCCAAAAGTTGGTCTATTTTCTAATTCAGTTGCTTTATCGGCAAATTTTCCACCACCTGTTGATTTTGCAATCTTATTACGAATTTCGGTCTCATCATAACCTCTCTTAGTCATCGCAGTTGCTTCATTCGCAAGAACTTTCTTACGAATTGCTCCAGCAACTCTATTCCCTGCTTCTTTTGAACCATATTTCTTTGCTGCTTTTGCAGCAATCTTCTTAAACATCAAACCTGGTTTTCCTTCGTCTCTTTCTTCAATATATTCAATTTCTTCATAAATCTCAAACATATCTTCCCAAGTATATTCACTTAGGTCATAACCTTCTTCTAAAAGTTCATTTACCCAAAGTTCAACTTCTTCATTATAAGATTTGTTCTTCACCATAGCAATTGCTTTTGCTTTGGGAACACCAGAAGCAATCATTCTTGCAACTCTTACATCCGCAAAGTCATTATCACCATCTTCATCTTGGTCTACTTTTTTCTTTGCTTCGTAGATTTCATTATAAGCACCTGCAATATCTCTCAAAGTTTTAGCAGAAGACCATTCGTAAGATTGTGTCATTGTCGTTGGTTTGGGCTTTGTATTATTTATAGATTTAAAATTAGTATCAAGTGGTTTTGCTGTTGCTGTTGTAACTGCGTTTGCAAGAGCACCAGAACCAGGAGTAGGTGGTTTTGTAGTAAATGATTTTAAAGGTTCTGATTTTGCAAGAATTGCTTTTTGGGATGACGTACCAACATTTTGTATCATATTTTTATTTGCCTTTGCCCACGTTGCCATATTTGCTTCTTTATCATTAGTTGTAGATTGTGTTCCAGCATTTTTTACAGCAACACTTGAATAACGGGACTTCTCTGCACCACTAAACGCACCAGCAGTAAACTTACCAGTTGCTTTATCTAACTTACCTTCAACTCCTTTTTGTTTTGCAAGAACAGTTGAAGATGCTGCTGGTCTTGGTGCAGTAGATGGTGTAGATGCTTGTGGAAGTGCTGTGGGTCTTGGAGCCTGTGAAATTCTTTTTGGAACTTCAGATCCCATCTTCTTGGCAGGTGTTGTTGCGGAAGTTTCTCTTGCTGCCGCAGCTCTCACACTTGGATTAGCAGATGCAGAAGCAGGTGGAGCAAGATAATTTCCAAATGATCTGGCAGCATTTGAAACTTTTGAAACAAATTTTCCCGCATTACTTTTCCGAAACCCCTCTGTTTCCCAAGGTGCAGGAGCCTCATCTAACTGCTCTCCACTATAAACACTCGAATATAACTCGTTCAAAGCATCCAAATCTTTTTTATTCATCTTCTTGGGAGCAGTAAAAAGTACTTTTATATACTTATTTATTCTTTTTTCTTCTTGTCTTCTAGTTTTTTCAATAGTTTTTGGAGTTTCAAAAGTTTCTCTTGTTGAGAAAAAGTTTTCTTTTTATGAGGTTTTTGAAACTCCTCATTCATCTTCCTACTCCATCAATCTACAAATTGCTTCCAGTAGTCATAGGAAGTCATCTCTTCATTTTTTGTTGCTTGATAAGAACGAACTTTAGTTTCTCCCTTTTTGTCTGGTGCAACCATATGAGTTTTGATTTTTGCCGAAGTTGGTTTGTTCTTTTTCTCTTTCTCAAATGCCTTATGAACTTTTGCAGCATCATCATACATATGAGTTGTTTTAGCACCACTCTGCTTTGCAACTGCATTTGCAACATCTACTTTTTTCTTTCCAATATCACTACCTTTCATTCCACCAGTATAATGAATTTTATTCATAGGAACATCAATACCGTGCTTCTTCAAATGTCCTTGGAATTCACTTGGTTTATCAAACTTTGAACGAGCAGTAATTATATGAACGTTTTGTCCTCTTGCTTGTTTTCTTTTAACGTCTTTGATTACTTTTTTATTTGGACTTGAAGTTTCCTTAAACTTTTTAGCACTTTGAAACTCACTAAAATCATAAGAATGTCCCTTAGCTTTATCAAGTTTATGAGTATTAAACTCTTGATTGCTTAAACTTTGAACTCTTTTTCCAGATGCGTCTTTTACGTGAACCTGAACGTTTGGTTTTCCTTTCTTGCCGTGACCGAATAAAGTCTCATCCACATCATATGCGTGAACTGTTCTTTTTGGTCTAGTTCCTCTTGCCTTCTCTTCAATATATTCTTCAAAAATAACTGCTACAAATTCATCACTCATACACTCAAACATATTTTCAGCAGTCTCATAATCTTGTGCGAAATCAGCATCAACTAATGCTTCAATTACATAATCATAAATGTTTTCTGTTTCTTCTTTTTGTGCTCCATAATAAGCACCAAGTGCTCTCTTAATTCTTTGCTTCTTACTATCACCCTTAAAAGTTTTGCTTTTTGAATGTACGAAATCACTGATTGTCGCACCAGCATCAGCACCTACATCAATCTTTTCATTCATTTTCTTATTCTTCCAAGAACCTTCCCAATATCTATCCCAACTCTTCATATCTGACTTTGCTTGCTCTGGTGAGGAAGGTTTAAAGTCTGCACTATTCTTACGAACTGAACCAAGTGGTTTTCTTTTCTTTGGTCCAGATGCTGCTGCTTTTGCAGCCATTTTTTGAATTTCTGGGTCAGTTCCAGTTCTTTTCTTATCACTAATTGTTTTGGTTGCTGGGTCCCAATGTGCTTCACCAAGTTCAGTTTCTTCTCCAATTTTATTCATATTATATAACTTTCTTCCAATAGCATCTAGTTTAGCATTTTTTCCACTTTGTGCTCTATCTTTTTTTCTTCTTGCTAAAATTTCATCTGCCTTATTCGCAAATTCTTTCTGCCCTGCAATATCTGGATGCTCTGCTGCAACACCTTCACTGTAAATTCGTTTGAACTTAGAAATTCCAGACATATGAATAAACAATACTTTTTTTTATTTATAAAAAAAGAGGGGTCGAAACCCCTCACATCATAGTTGAAATCCAGCAAAAGTATCTTTTTCTACGTCTTGTTTAATACCACCAACTACATAACTTTCAACTTCCGTTTCTTGTGGTGCTACTTGAAGTCCTTTGGAACTAATCCAATGCTCCGTCCAAGGAAGTGGATTGTTTTTCGCAGCAACATCATAGATTGGTTTAATACCAATAGACCTCATGCGACGATTAGCAATCCACTCAACATAACTCCAAAGAAGTTTGTCGTTCAATCCAATCATTGAACCATCTTTAAACAAATATTCTGCCCACCTCTTTTCCTCATTTACACAATTCTCAAAGGCACCCTTTACCCATTCCTCTTCTTCTTTAGCAATTTGTTGCATTTCTGGATCATCTCCTTCACGCCACTTATTGAGGATGTTTTGAGTAATAACAAGGTGCTGATTTTCGTCTCTTGCGATGAGAGAGATAATTTTAGCGGATCCTTCCATAAGTTTGAGTTCACCAAATGCAAAGCTGCAAGAGAACGAGACGTAAAACCTGATACCTTCGAGAATATTGACATTTGCTATAGCACGATAAAGTTTTCTTTTGAGTTCATATCTTTCTTCTTTTGCACTTCCAGCACCCTCTTGTGCGTGAATCCAAAGATTAGAGTTCCCATAATGTTGTGCGGAATTAATAAAGTCATCATAAGCACCAGTTACTGATGATGCTCTTTCTAGAATTCTTTCATCACTCAAAATGGAATCAAAAACTTCCGTTGGATCAGAGTAAACATTCTTAATAATATATGTATAGGAACGACTATGGATCATCTCCATAAATTCCCAAACCTTCATACACGCTTCCAATTCTGGAAGAGAGCAATAAGGAGTAAAAGCCATTCCAGGACCACGACCCTGAACTGAGTCCAAAAGAATTTGATACTTCAAATTAGAAGTGAAGATGTGCTTTTGTTCTGGACGAAGAGATTGGTAATCTCCACGATCTTTCTGTAAAGAAACTTCTTCTGGTCTCCAGAAATATCCCAACTGTTGTTGAGTCAATTTATCAAAGACAGGATACTTATAAGAATCATATCTTTGAACTCCAAGAGGAGCACCAAAAAACATAGGTTGCTTTTTGGCATCTACATCTTGAGTATTAAATACAGTTATTCCTTCAATCATTTTTTCTTTCTCTGCAGTAACTCTAAATTTTACAGGATTCACAATCTTCTTCTCCTCCTTCTAAAAGTTCTTTAACTAAATCGTCAATACTTGCTTTATCCTCCTTAACTTCATCCGTCTTATTATCATATGTATTCTGATAATAAGAAGTCTTCCAACCATACTTATATGTAGTTAAAAGGTCTTGTGCCATTACGCTAACAGGAACTTCATTATTGGCATAATTCTCTGGATTATACGACCAGTTTCCAGAAATTGCTTGATCAAAGAACTTCTGCATAACTGCAACAATATTAATATACCCACGATTGCTAGGCATATCCCAAAGCAACGTATAATTGTTTTTAAGATGTTGATACTGTGGAACAATCTGCTTAAGAGGACCTTTTTTAGATTTCTTAATTGATAAGAATCCACGAGGAGGTTCGATTCCATTTGTTGCATTTGAAACTACTGAACTTGATTCTGATGGCATTTGAGCAGTAAGAGTAGAATGCCTAATACCAAACTCTTTAATTGATTGTCTTAATGCTTCCCAATCGTGCTGAAGTGGAACGGAAGATACTTCATCTACATCTTTCTTGTAAGTATCAATTGGAAGAATACCTTGAGAATACTTGGTGCGATTGAAATATTCACAAGCACCCTTTTCTTTAGCAACTTCATTTGATGCTTTAAGAAGGAAATATTGGAATGATTCAGACAATTGATGGACTGCATCCCAAGCATCTTGAGTATCATACCCAAATCCAAGTTTAGCAAGATAATGTGCTAAACCAATATAACCAATACCCAAAGATCTACGTGCTTTAGTTCCAATCTCTGCAGCAACTACAGGATAGTTTTGATAATCAATCAATTCTTCTAAACCACGAACAGAAAGATTACAAAGATCCTCAAAATCTTCATCATCTTTTACTTTACCAACATTAATAGCAGAAAGAATACAAAGTGCAATCTCTCCATTAGGGTCATCAATATGCTGAAGTGGAATTGTGGGAAGTGTGATCTCTTGACAAAGATTACTCATTTCAACCTTATCCAAGAAAGAAGAGTGTGAGTTACAGTGATCAATATTCATAATGTAAATACGACCAGTTTCTGCTCTTTCTTTTAGAAGTGCCAGAAAGAGTTCTTGACCCCCAATAGTTTTTCTTGGAATAGATGCATTTCGTTCTGCATCCACATAAAGGTCGTCAAATCTATCAGTGCCAAAAGCATCATACAGACCAGCAACATCATGTGGAGAGAATAGGGAGATTTCTTCGTTTCTAATAAATCTTTCATAGAATAGTTTAGAGATTTGGATGCTATAGTCCAATTTACGAACACGATTATCTTCGGTTCCTTTATTATTCTTTAGGACTAAAATATCACTTATTTCTTGATGCCAGATAGGAAAGTGGACTGTAGCAGAACCACCTCTAATACCGTTTTGTGTGCAGCATCGCACAGTTGCCTCAAACTTTTTAAGGAAGGGGACCACACCTGTGTGCTGTACCTCTCCACCTCTGATTTTAGCATTGATTCCACGGATGCGACCTGCGTTGATACCGATGCCTGCCCTTTGAGCAACATACCTCCCAATAGCCATATCACTACTGAAGATGCTATCGAGGGTGTCATCAACATCAACAAGAACACAACTAGCAAATTGCCTGAGAGGTGTTCTAACTCCTGCCATGATGGGAGTTGGAATGTTGATTTTGTGTTTTGAAATTGCGTCATAATACCTCTTTACATATGAAAGACGTGTTTCTTTTGGATATCTAGCAAAGATAGTAGCAGCAATCATCATATACATGAACTGAGGAGTTTCATATACTTGTCCACTACTGCGGTCTTGAACCAAATACTTATCAACTACTTGACGAAGACCAGCATAGGTAAACAGATAATCTCTACTATGCTTGATATAACTACCAAGTCTATCAAGTTCTTCTTTCGTATAATTAGTTAAAATTTCTGGATCGTACACTCCAACATCAACACAATTCTTAATGTGATCTATAAAAGCAGGATGATCTTGAACTCTTCCATACAAAGATTTTCTCACAGAAAACAAAAGTAGTCTTGCTGCAACAAATTGATAATTTGGATTTTCCAAATCAATCAAATCAGAAGCAGAACGAATTAAAATCTCCTGAATTTCTGCTGTGGTAATTCCATCATAAAATTGAATACCAGATTGCATCTCTACCTGTGATGCAGAAACACCAGAGAGGTCTCTACATGCCTCCTCAACCATCAAGTGAAGTTTATTTAGATCAAGAGGTTCATTATCACCACTTCTCTTAATTACCTTTGTACCGTTGCTCATACTCGTTTCCATCCAATAAGTTTTGCTTTTGCTTCTAATCCCATATAAGTATTTTCCTTGATGATTTTTGAGGCATCAATTCCTGAAAGGATCATATCATTAATATCCTTTTCTTTCAAGTCATTTGGCCAAATGACGATTGGAAATCGCATTTGTATTGCTTTTTCCATTCTATCAACAATTTGTTTATTTCGTTTTTCATTATCATATACCATCACAAATTCTGTTGCAAAATTAGAAACAAAAAACATTTTGTCAATGTCTGCACCAACCATAGCAATTGAATTATCTAAAAACATACTATCAATTGGTCCTTCAACAACATAAACAATTTTGTCATAATCCGGTTTATCTAAATTATAAATTTTTGGATGTTTATCATCAAGAATAATTGTGATGTATTTTACCTTTGAGTTTTTATTTAAACTGCGACCTTGAAATCCAAATATTTCTCCTTTGTTAATTAAAGGAATAATAATTCGTGGTTCGTCCTTTTCTACTTTATCAAAGGTATGTTTTTGAGTATTCGTCCATTCTTTAAACTTCTCACAAAAATACAATTCACGCAGATAGTTGTTGGGTATTTTTCTATCCTCTAGGTATTTTCTTGCGGAGTGTTCTTTATTTAGTTCTGCGATGGTAGGGAGGTCAAATGCTTTTTTTGAAAAGTTTGGTTTCTCAAAATTAAATTCAGGTGTCTTTGTTTGTGATCCTCTTCCAGTTGTTCCTTCTTTATATCTTTCCATTACATACTGATCGTAAAGAACAGCATCCATATCTTTTAGAAAGTTTGTAAATGTTCTAGAAGTCCCACAATTATGACATTTGAAATTGTGATCATTCTTTAATTGGTAAATATACCCTCTCGTTTTACTCTTTGTCCTTTGACTATCACCGCAGTAAGGACATCGAAAGTTATAAAGACCTTCTTTTTTCTTAGCAAACTTATCCAGTCGGGAAGAAACCAACCCGATATATTTGGAATCAACAAAACTCATTACAAAAGAATACTATTTCAGTCTCTCTATTCTACCGTTGTCTTGTGTCTGTGTCAAGATACTTGACAGAATTTCTGAATTATTGATTGTGAAACTTACTGCTGCAAGAACTCCAATACCTACCCAAACTTTTTTTTCCAATCCCTGTAACTTTGTTAATACTGCAGTATGATCCTTATCCATCTTATCTTTCAACTGATCCATCTTTGTGAAGAGTATATCTTCAATCTTTTCCCCATTATTAATTTTTTCTTCGTGAACTACAAGCATTTTAGTTACATTTGCATTTACTTCACTTATCTTTTCAATCGCACTCTCAATACGTTGCATCAACTGTTCGCTTGTATGGATCTTCTCCTCAAGGATTGCAACCTTTGTTTCTATTGTTTGAGAGGGACTATACATTGGATTGATTATTGTGGAGGTTTTCTTTTTTGCATCCAGTTTTTACGAGAACCTTTACCTAAAAATATATTTTTTTTATTTTTCTTTTTTACTGGAGGATTATCTGGTGGAAGACCTGCAATATTTATTTGTCCTGGTGGGTTTGTAGAATTTGTAGGAGCAGCAGATACAGACATTCCATCTTCAACAATATAGTGTCTTACAATTGAAATAATTCTGTCTAGAGTAGATTCTTTCATTAGATTAAATTAAGTTGTTCTAAACATTCTATATCAATTGGAATATTATGAATTTTAGTTTTTGGAACTTCAGGCAATCTTCCAAGATAAACTACAAAAGTTTTTATAATACTCCAAAACTCACTATCTATTTTATAAAACAATAAAGGTGTTGCTGCATCACCAAATACATTATAAAGAATAATAAAATGATTAATCAAAAGGTGAGCATTTAACTCACCCGTTGTTTTATGTCTCTTCAATAATCTTTTTATCCACTTGAACCTTTTTAAGTCCTCATAAAAATCATCTTTGGTTACAGATTGTGGATTATCATAATATTTAATAGCAAATAAGAGATAATTATCTTCATTCAATTCATCAAATCTCATATTATATTTTATCTAACCGTTAATGTAGTAGTTCCAAGTCCAACTCCAGAAGTTGTTCCAGCACCAGCAATATTACGAATAAGAACATCTCCAAATTGTTGTGTGAATGAACTAATTACACCAACACCATTAGAACCATCGGTAACAAGACCAATAAACCCTCTGCTTGCATCAATAAACAATTTAGTAGCAACAGTTCTTGTGCTGAATGTAGCAGCAGTTCCTGCTATGATTGTAGTACCAATTGTGCTTCCCGTTCCAATATAAACGAAAGTATCTCCAACACCAGTAACAGAAACATTAGTAAGTTTACCTGCAACTGAAAGTGAACTTCCCGAAGAAACGTTTACTACAGAATTAACAAAGATTTGTGTTGCTCCAATTGCAACTGTTGGTCCTGTAGTTATTCCAGTTAAGAAGTTAACGTTTGCAGTTAAAAGAGTGCTTGGAGATGTAAATGCAAATGCCACTCTGTTTGTAATTTGACCGTTATACCCTGTATATATCCCTGGTGAACCGTGAGTAGCAGCAGTTCCAGCCCAAGCATATTGAATAGCAGCTGGACTTATCGATGCTGCCGTTGCAACAATTCTTGTTGTTTCATTTGCATTATTAGCATCAAAAGCACGAATACTAACAGTTGCACCAGCACTTGCAAAAACAAGTTCATTAAACACAACGTGAATATATCCAGTAGTATTTGTAGCAATACCAGTTGTTGCACCACCACCAATAGAAATTGGTGATGCTAAATTTGGATCTTCAAAGAAAACTGCAACTGGACCAGCAGTTCCAATACCAGCAAATTGGCTACTAATACCAGTATTAGTAGAGTTCAAATCAGGAACTGTAACCAAAACTTCGTCAAAATAACGAGTAGAAATTCCTGAATTTTCTCTAGTCTTGTATCTTCTTTGGATCCAACCACGAGCATCTGCGAAAGTATTCCAAGGGCTCCTGTTACGGTCCGTGTCTCTTTGAAATTTTGGAATAGCGTAATTGTTTGCCGTAGTTTCCGAAGTTGATGAAATACCCCAAAGTGCCATGTGATTTCTCGTTAATTTTTTTTCCTAAATTTATTTATAAAAATAGGGGAGTATCAAACTCCCCCTAAAATATTAATTATATAGTTGATTAAGGTGTTAAGTCCTTTGCACCTTTTGATTTTAGTTGTCCTTGCACTTGTAAAAGAATAAGTGAAAGAATACCATTGGATTTGACTTTTGGGTTTGCTCCAAGTGCTTCCGAAACTGCAAAGAGAACAGTTGCGATAAGTGCCTGATTAGCAAGTGCCCATGCGATTACAACGGACATAATAACCTCTTTATAATGGTCTTTAGTTATTTATCAACAATTCCACTTCCTCAAAGATAATGCTTTTCTTGTTGGACGACCTTTTTCATCTTTCATAGGACCAGGCATTCCACCCATACGAGCACAGAAAGACTTTCTGCGTTTTGCCGATTTGCTATCAGGGTCAAGTTTTGATGGTTTTGTAGTAACCGCCATTGAAAGTTTTGAACCAGGATTTTCTCTACGATAAGAAGCAATACCTGCTTTATTTAATCCACCTTCTGGATTTTTACCTTCTTTACGTTGCCAAGCAGCAGTTTTTGCTTCACCAATAATTCCCGAGTTCAATTGAGAGTTCTTTTTCTTCTTTGCATCCACTGCTTTTTTAATAATCATCATTGCAAGAACTTTTTTTTCACCATCATCACATCCACATTCTTCTGTAACAGGTTCAGTTTCACCAGACATATAATCAGCAACACTATCAATATGGTCTACTGCTTTTGAGATTTTAGATTGAACCCAAGCAGGAAGTTGTTGATTTGGAGATTTTATTTTTTTACGAAGAGTTTTGACTGCTCTTTCCATTGTAGCAAGTTCATTATGAGCCATTCCACCTTCTTGGTCCTTTTCCTCTTTCATATTTGGGTTGAGTTCAACTCCATTTGTTTTATTTGATGGCATTACATCAATAATTTTTTTCTTTTCTTTTTTATTATCAGTTTTATCTTCAACTTCAAAAATAAACTCTTCTTTCCAATTTGAATATTCTTCATTACGTTGATTGATTAATTTTTTTCTCAATTCTGGATTTTCTCTTGCTTGTTGTCCTAATGATTTACCACCACCAGCAGGTGGAAGTCTTTTAGTTGATGGGACCAATCTCTTTCTTGGTTTTACTCCAAGACCACCAACAGGAGGAGTTGGACCACCAACAGGAGGAGTTGGACCACCAGCAGGAGCAGTTGGACGACTACCAGGAGGTCTACCACCTAAAGGACCACTTTTTTTAGGTTTCTTCTTTGGTATTTTACTTGCTCCATCACTTTTTTCTGCTTCTGCTGCTGCTTTTTTTGCTTGGTGTCTTGCTACAGCATAACCAATTCCTGCTTTCGCAATTCCACCAGCAAGAGATGCTACATTTCCAACTGCCTTCGTATAAGCAGTCGCATCACTATCTCTATATGAGATCGATTGTGATTTAACATCAGAAAGAGCAGCACTTGCAGCTTGTCTGGGTTTATTTTTGAGATCCTCTAATTGCTTCTTTTTCTTTTCCTCCGCATTTTTTTTAGATTGTTTTATAGAGAATTTAAGTTGTTTCTTTTTTCTATCTTCTCTATCTCTTGCTAAATCAAAATGAGGATCACCAGGTCCATACTTTTCTTTTTTTGTTTTTTTACCTTTATTTAAAGCAGCAGAACCTTTCAGATTGGTTTTAGCAATTCCCAATCTTCTTTGTCTTTCTGCCTTTTCTTTATTTCTATCTCTTGCTTCCGTAATAATTTCGTTCCAAGGTCTCATTTTACTTAGATACTTTTTTCCTATTGGTATTTATCTTATTCGTAAAGTTCACGAACATCTTTCAACCAACTCTTAAACATCACACCTTCTTTTGTTACACAAATTAAATGATTTGCTCCCCTACGAAGAATTCTTCCAACCAATCCACTATTTAAATTTTCCACCAAAGCACCAACATCAAATAATCCATTCTTCTTATAATTCCATCGCATTCCCTCATAATCCATTTCTGGAGCAATCTTCCAAATCTCAGTGTCTTCAGTTACTTTCATTGAACGAGAAACGGTATTAAACATTTCCTGTTTCTCTGCGGTATCCATATTTGTTGGAAGTCCAGTAGCAAATCTTTCATAATCTCCTGTTGCTGCTGCTGTTCTCATCATCGCAGAAGAACCAGGACTTTCAACATCACTATCAGGGTCCTTTACACCAGATGGGACTACCTCAATATTATTAAACTGATATTGTTGTCCGTCTCCTTTGTGAACTAAACTTTGGAATTCTCCAAGTCTATCTTGTCCCGTCACAATTACAACATCAGTATATCCATCATCATACACAGAACCCAAAACATCAAAAATAGTTTTTGTTTTATTACTATCTACAATATATTCCGCATACTCTGGGAACATTGATTGTATATAAGAAATCTTTAATCCTGGATTAAGTGGATTTGTTGCTCCATCTTCAATACGACTTGGATAAACTCTAAACTCAAATTTTCTTCGAGTTGCTTGCGAATATCCTGCTTTCAATAATGCTCCGTGATTTTTAGATGGAGGATTAAATCTTCCAATCACAATCGCAACACCATTGACCTGCTCTGCTTCTGGTTGCTGTTGCTGTGCTGCTTGTTGTTGTGGTGCTGCCTGTTGCTGTTGTGCTCCTGCTTGTTTCTTTGCTCCTTGTTGCTGTTGAGTATCAGCACCACCTTGACCGAAATATTTTAACTTTCCACCTACAGTTTTTGCTACAAGATTTCCCTGACTATCATACCAATCACCGTGACCGTCTCCTTTAAGTCCGCGTGTCTTTGCCTCAGTAGACGCAAGTGTTTCTACTGCTTCTTTGATAAATCTAGCAAAACTTTTCATTTATATGGTATTTTTAGTTATTTATTCACTAGAAACTGCTATGAAGTAATCTTAAATCATTAGCATCATCTAATGAAAAATTACTTCTCGCAACACCTTCACTCTTTAATGTTAATGTTGGTCTAAATGTTCCATTACTATTAGTTGTTTTTCCCCTAATAACTAAACTAGCAGATGATGGAGCAAATCTTGGTATATCAATTGGAAGTTTTGAATTTAAACCCATCTTATCACTACCAAGAATATAAAATCCTTCATTCTTTATCTGTATATAATTAATACCCTTACTATTATAATAAAATATAATTTTAGAAACAACATCTGGTCCAGATGCTATTGTTGTTTGAGGAAATGGATTTGAACTTCCAGTTTTTTCAGTTAAAAGTTTTTCATAATATAAAACTTTACCAAGACTATCATTATTGATAACATTTTGCAAATCAACCGCAGTTAATTTATCATTTGGTAATCCCCAAGCTTGTTGTATTTTTCTATCTACATCATATTGCGAATAAAGATAATTATACAAACTAACTATTGATTGTGGTTCTGTTCCATCAAATTTTGCTACCCAAGAAGTTCCATTAAAAGTTATTGCCTTCTGTCCAAAGTCAGACTGTGTGGTTGTTTTTGCTTCAACCAAAAGTGCCTGCCCTGGATTAGTAGCAGAAGGTATAGTTAAATCTGGACCACTTCCAAATCCAGCACTTTTTGGAATATTTTTAAAAACTGATTTTAATTTATTCCTAAGGGCAATCTCATATTGTTTTCCTGCTAGTGCTGGATTAGCCATAAAAAATCCCTCTTTCTTGTATTTAGAAAGAGGGGATATATTTTTTACAAATTTTTTATCTTTTTCTTAACCGATTCTGGTGTTGCTTTTACTCTATAAACGACATCATCTCTTCGGGAAAGTTCTGTAAGAATCTCAGCAGAAATATCCCAGAGTTCAGATGAGTGTCGGTGATTATAAGGCCAGGTTATTTCAGTCATCAGATGTCTCCATCTTCACGATTTTCACTATAGTATGCGTCAAAAAATCCTTCGGGATAACGCTTCATTAGTTTATCAATATTTGTCTGAATAACTTCATCAAAAGAAACTTCAAGAGCAATACAAGCCTGGGCAACATACCACAGAGTATCACCAAGTTCCTTGATTAAGTGAGTGCGAGTCTCATCGTTCCAAGGTTTACCCTGAAATAGCATTTTCTTTACGATTTCCAAAAACTCACCACCTTCGGCATTAATGCCGACACCAGCAGTCAAAAGTCTTTCAATATTAGCACCTTTCTCATCAAGTTCTACCATACGGTCAGAAAGAGCAAGAAAATCTTTGGATGCGTCACTCGTAACAGCATCTACAAAGTTTTGATATTTACCAAAATCAATTCGTTGAGTCATATTAGTTAAAATTTAAATCCTGAGAATTTGTCTGTTTTTTTGTCTTCTTCATAAGTATACTCTTCCTCTTGTCCAGAGTCAAGTATATCTTTTTGAGCACTTTGTTCTACATCATAAAGACGCATTTTTGCTCTATCAATTCCAACTACAAATCTCTTATTCATAGTTGGGTCATTATATCTATTCTTCAATTGTTTTACCATAATCTGTCCTAGTCCTTCCAACTCTTCTGTGCTAATAAGGGCAAACATAAGATCAGCAGTAGCAGGAAGACCAAAGGATTCACTAGTATCAGTAAGGTCAGGATCAGAGCTAGAAAAACCACTACGAGTAGTCTGGGTAGCGGAAACAATTGGGACATTTGATTCAACTGCGAGACCACGGAGTTCTTCCGCAATTGCTTTAACATAAGAGTAAGAATTGACTGAAAAATTACTCTTATACCTTGAGGACCCACAAATATTAAGGTAGTCAATGAAAATAATATCAGGTTTAAATGATTTCTTAAGAGAGAGTTCATTTAGAAGTGCCCTAAAGTGTCCTGCGTGTGCGGAAGCAGTTGGATACTCTTTGATAATCAAAGTTCCTTGTGTCTTCTTCGCAATATTATTTACTTTCGTATCAAACATCATTTTTGGTAATGTTTCGATATCTTTAATATTTACATTCAAAAGGTTTGCGTCAATTCGTTCAGCAATTTTCTCTTCTGCCATTTCAAGCGTAATATACAATACGTTCCGTCCTTGGAGCAAGACGGAGCTAGCCACATGGCACATGAATAAAGATTTCCCGACACCCGTACCAGCAAGTGCGATATTAAGAGTTTTGTTAGGGATACCCCCTTTGGTAATTTTGTTAAAATATTCCAAATCAAATGAGATTTTATCTTCTTTTCTGTGATAAGAGTCATATCGTTCTTGGTAATCTTTTAGGTAATCGTGTCCAATGTGGCTATCAAATCCAATAGCAAGTGCTTCTTGTAAAATTGTTGGAATGGAATCTCTAGACTTCTTTTCGTCTTGTCCATCAGCAATTTTGATACTTTCCATAAGAGCAAGATAGATTGCTCGGTCTTTACACCACTTTTCAGTAGTATCTACTAACCATTGTTTATCTGCTGGGTCATCATTAAGATTGGAAATATAATCACAAATAATTTTATAAGTATCCTCTGTGATATCAGTTCTTTTTTCTGTTTCAATCAAAAGAACTTCTTTTGTTGCGAGTTGTTCATAGGCAACAATAAACTTACAGATTTCTTCAAAAACTACTTTCTCGTGAAGGTTTTCAAAATATTCATTTTTAATAAAAGGTAATACTTTTCTACAATAATCATTATTGAAAAGTAAATTTCTCAAAATAGTAGTTTCGACTTTTTCCATTACTCCTCTAACTATGGATTTCGTTTGTGGTGAGGAGCATCGAATACAAAAGTAATTCTAACTTCATCACCAATATTTTCAGCACTATGGGGAAGTTTATTGTTAAACCAAAAGAAAGTTCCTGGTTCAACAATCATAGTTTCATCCCCTACACTATACCTGTATTTTCCCTGAATGGAAAGGTGGTATCTATCTTTCGTAAGATAATAAGTCCCTTCATCAATATGAGAACCTACTATTTCACCAACAGGCAAAGAAAGAAAAGCACAACGACGTATTTTCTTAAAATATGTTTTTAAGAATTTAAGAACCTCTGTGTGCTTTTCATATGCTGGTGTTTTTATACAAATTTCAGTATCACCAACATACTGTCCATCCTTTTCTATTCCACCCATTATCAATTGAAGAACATCAACCGTAACAGTATATTTTGTTGGGTCAAGTTGTTCGGTTCTTTCAATTTTTTTTTGTGATCCCCAATCTTCTGGGTACTGTTTAAGTTGTTCTAGTATCTTGGATACATTAACACCAGTTTTTATGATGCGAATGTTTTTCATACACCATAATTAAATTCTTTTTTTGCTATTTCGTCAAGTGCTTGCATTACTTCTGGAGTAAAGTATTTTTCTGGTTCTGCAAGGATTTGTTTTGCATAGATTTTTTTTCCATCCAGTTCATAACGTCCCGCGACGTTTTTCCAAATCCCACCAAGTTCTCCCAATTCAAGCAGTCCATAATACCTATCAAGACCACGTTCATCATAATAAAGACGAACTTCCACATCCTGATTCTCCTTACTCAAACGTGATTTTTGAGTTTTGCATTTGATAATATTACCAATCACATCAGTCCCATCCTTTTCTTTCTTCTTGGAAAGATAGATGATAGAAGATGCTGCATATTTTAAACCACTGCCACCACCCATTTCTTTCATTGGAACATATGAACCAATAACATCATAAGTGTGATTAGTCACAATCATTGGAATGTTTGCCTGACCCAATTTCAAGGTAAGCATACGGAATGCACCCTTAATGAGTTGGGATTTGGTCATATCCCTAACTTCCTTATCATTCAGAGCATCACTAATCTCCTTACTGGTTGAAAGCATTCCCAGAGAATCCAGAACAAACATACAAGGATTGCGTTCTCCTTCTGGTTTCTTTAAGTAAAGGTCAACTGCTTTTAGTGCCTTGGTACGAAACTCTTCAACTGTGACCACATTGACGACAACCACTCTAGTTGTGTCAATGCCTCTGCTTTCCAATAAGGATCTGGTGATTGCAGCTTCAGTATCAAAATACAAACAGTATCCAGTAGGATTATTATCAAGAAAATTTTTGACCACTGCCAAACTAAAGAAAGTTTTTCCAGTAGAACTTTCACCTGCGATTGCAGTGATTTTATTACCAGATACACCACCAAAGATACTCCCAGATACAAGAGCATTAAATATGTACGAACCCGTGTCCACATAAGTTTCAGTCTCGTCAATGTCTGATGCCAGTTGTGTGTATTCTCCACCGATTTCTTTTACAATATCTTTTAAAAAGTCCATATCAACCAATGTCAATTTTCCAATTTTTTACATCCGTATCACCTTGCCTGGTAATACTGAGAGAAGTTCCATCATCAAAAGCATCTAAAACTCCAACTCCAGTATTTTCATCTAATGATTTTTCAAAATAATACCAACTATCATCACTCCTTTGAATAGAGAACCAAGGGCATCCTACGGTAGGATTGGTAAAACAGAAAAGAAGTGCTTTTCCTACATTATCCCCTTTGCTGGTAACTCTCTGAATACGAACATAAACGTCCATATCATTTACCCAGTTGCTAATACCATCAACAATATCAGCAACAATATCCATACTAATACCACCAACTGTAGTGCTTCCAGATACTTCTGGGTATGGACTCATAATATTGGTGTTTTTATCAATATAAACAGTTGTCTTTGCTTCAGGAGAAGGTGATGCCATCTTAATTTGATAAAAGACATCATCACCCCAACCATCACCATTTCTAACCATAACATCAGTATCTTTTCTCATCCAAGCAGTTAATCTATTAAAAATAGATGATAAAAATTTCATTTGTTTCTCCATTACTGTTTTTGTTAATATGCAAACCCATTAGCTAAAAAATGATTCAAGGTTTACTGTTTTTTCTACTTTCCAGTTAATTGCATCCAAAATTACTTTCATTGGTTCTAAAAATGCTTTACTGAATTGTAGGTCATAATCAATGTATTTGTCTAGTCCAAATTCTTTTGGAAATTCTTGAATATAAGAAATAACATTTTCACGAATTGGATTTGGAAGTTTTAAATAACAAAATTTAATCTTCTCACCATTTTGAATTTTTGCATACTTCTTATCTAATTTTTTTTCTTTAATTAGATGATTATAAAGAATTGCTCCTCTTGCGTGAATGGGAGTTCCTTTACTATACAGAGTTGATGACGATTTATGCTTGTCCACATCATTAATTGAACGTGGAAATGAAATTTCTTCTGGGGGAAGTTGATTGAATGCTTTACGGAAATTATCTATAAAAGAAATCATTTCATCTTCTGTTTTAGTCATCACAATTTTAAGAGCATCCTTAATCTTTTGACGACAAGGAGCAGGAGTAGAAGATTTAACTGCTTCTAATCCCATAATTTTTAATTTAGGTTCATCATACCTAACACCTTCACTATCCCAAACATTCAAGATATAACGTTTCTTAGCAGTCCAGATTCCACGATCAGCAATATTCTCCCGTTTCATCTGCATCTTCTGGTCGTATGCATTTACATAGTCCGCCAGTTCTTGGTAAGAACTCTCAATATATTTTTCAAATTCCATCGCACAGACCTTATCAAGGAACCCAACAATTTCCTCAGTAGTTTTTTCTCTTCCCTTGTATACAGTTTCGACAAAAGGACCCATATTAAGATAAATGGAATCAGTATCTGAAGCAATAACATAATCAACATCATTTGTTTTAAGAATTTTGTTTAGGTATGAATTCATTTTACATTCAATCCAACGAATGGAAACTTGTCCAGACATTGTGATTGCTTCAGCATTTGCTAGTTTATAATACCTGAAATACTGATTGCCGATAGCACCATAAGCACTATTCAGAGAAATCTTTTTTGCCATTTGGATATTGTTGCATCTAGAAATTTCTCTTTCCAATTCTTTCGTCTTGGTCTTTTCGTATTGCTGTTTTGCCTCCAACATCTTTTTCTTGAAGATTACACGGTCATTGTACATTTTCTCCATTAGTTCTGGAAGAAAACCACGAACGTCTTTACGATACATCGCACCATTCGGACATACTGCATAGTCTTTATAATCAGAAAGATCCAATTCTTTATTGAGAATTTTATCTACTGTTGCACTTGGATGTCTTGTATCAATCAAAGTTTCTGGTGAGATATTATATTGCATAATTAAATGCGGATAAAGTGAGTTCAAATCGAAACTTACTACATAATCATACTTTCCAGGTTTTGGTTCTTTTACATAAGCACCAGCAAATTTATCACTCTTCTCTGAACGATCTTTAGGGGGAATAACAATATTCCTTTTCTTTAAGTAATTATAAATGATTGCATCCCAAGTTCTTACCTGAAAGAATACATCATTAAAATTTATTTTTGCATCATAAGCCATTGTAAAACATAATTCGATGAGTTTCATCTTGTCTTCCAATTGGTCTACAAGTTCTACGTCTCGAATATTATAATCAATAAACTTCTGCCAATCTTTTGTATAAAAATCTTTAAAAGTCTCAAACTCAGAGTGGTCCAATTTCTTTTGACCCAATTCCACATTCGCAATATGGTCCAGACGATAAGATTCCTGTGCCTTGTAAGTAAATTTCTTATAAAGGTCAAGATAATCAATCACAGAAACCCCAGCAACTTCATAAGAGATTTGTTCTCTTCCTTTAATTACAAGTTCTTTTCTGCGAATATTTCCCCAAGGAGAAAGACGACGTGCTTCCTTTTCACCGAGAATTCTATCAATTCTTCCAGCAATGTAAGGAATATCATACAACTCACAGTTCCAACCTGTAATCACATCAGGAGTTTCCCTTTCCCAAAATGCGAGAAAGTGTTTAATCAAATCAATTTCATCCCTACATTCAACATACACAACATCCTTACGAGTATTGATATAAGGACGAGATGCAAAACAAATAATATGCTTTGTTGCATAATTTTGTAATGTGATTGCTAGAAGTTCTTCGGCACAATCAAATACATTTGGAAATCCATTTTCTGATGCAACCTCAATATCAATTGTTACAAGACGAATTTTCTTAATATCAAACTTAATTTCGTCTTCTGGATATGTTTGGGAAATATATTGTGCTTTATAATTATCATTACCATAAACAGTAAATCCTTCTACATTTTCATATTTCTTTAAAAACTCCTTACAATCAGAAATCTTTCCAGGTTGAATTGGTTCAACACTTAATCCATCAAGAGTTTTATACTTACTTTGTTTTTTTGAAGTCACATAAAGAGTTGGTTGAAACTCTTCCTCTGACTGAAAATACCTACCGTCTTCATAACCACGAACCAACATTTTATTAAATTTTTCATAGACGTTGGTATAAAATCTCATTTTGTAAGTTCAGTGTATTCATCAAGTAATTTTCCAGTTGGTTCGACAAGAGTTAAAATCTTATCTGAACTCATCATAATTTCTTCATCATTTGTAATTCTCTTTAACCAAGGAGAAAGGGTTCCATCATCAGAAATCAAATATGGTTTTGTTAATTTACAATTTGGTTCTCCAAAATCAACTAATACTTCTCGAATCTCAGTGATTAAATTCAACTGATTCATTAAGACTAGAACTTGAATTGTCGGATCCGACATCACCTGTTCTTCCGATGGTTCTCCCATCATTTGATCCATCGACATTGCGATTTCCTCTTCCATTCATTCTATCCTCATAAGATTTTTTTAAAGTTGCTGCTGGTTCTACAATTGTAACCACCCAATCTGGGTTAATCGCAATATCAGTATCATCAGATAAAGGCATCCAAGGATAGACTGAAATATTATATGCTCTGTTTTCTGGTTGCTCCAAATCTTCCATCAAAACTTGTGGTTGAGTTAGTTTAACAACATAAGGGTCAGAAAAAATATAAGAAACAATTTTATTTGTTTCTTCTGAAATTGCTTCCCTAATGTCTGCGATTACATCTTCACCAGATTTTAATATTGCGAGTTTTACAGTCATTTTATTCACATACCTGTTTTAATTATAGCAAAAAAATAGGGGAGCGTCAACTGGATTTTGCCAGTTGCTCCCCTGCGGCAACAATAGTTGTGAGTAGCCCACTACTATTTATTTAAGTTCATACACTTTCCTTTTCTGATGCTCTGGAATGACTCTATTCAGTTTAATAGTAAGTAATCCATCCTCAAAAGAAACATCTTTAACTTCCACATCATCAGAAAGAGTCCAGGTGCGAATAAATGCTCTCTTTGCTAATCCTTGATGAATATATTCGTCCTCAGAATTACGAACTTTCCCCGATTCTACGGAGAGTTTATTCCATTCTGTAGATACTCTAATATCCTCCTTTTTGTATCCAGCAAGTGCAATTTCTAATCTGAAATCAACACCACTTTCTTTTACTAGATTGTATGGTGGATAGTTGGTATGCGATTCATACGCAGTATCAAACCTTTTAAACCACTCATCCAATCCAATACTATTTCTTTGAATCTCCATCAGATACTTTGCAGTTTCTGGTACTGAGAGTGTAAGCGAACTTGTTCCGAACATAATAGACCTCCTTGAGCGTCTGTAAGTTTATAATGTCCCCGAAGGCAACATCATTAGTATATATCAAAGAACATAAAAAATGGGGAGTGTTGTTCTCCCCATTTTCTTATTCGGTTTCCTCTTCTACCCTTTTCTTTTTAGCACCAATATTGTATTTGGTCTCCAGAATCCAATCTGCTTTGTCCTTGTAAGCAAGAACTTTGATTTGATTTAATGGAGCAATATCAGTAATACCTTCTGGTTTGACGATTGTAATCAATCCCCAATCAGCAAGAAGTTGAATAATGCGATTACGACGTTGTACGTCATTTACAGTAAGATTTGCGTGTTTGCCGTCGAGTGCAAACAGTTCTTTAAAATGTACGAGATAGTATCGACCTTGCTTATGAAGAATATGGCAAGATTGATAAATCTTTTTTTCTTTACGTGATGCGACACCAATACGAGTGAGTGTTTCACGAACCTTCAAAAAATCATCAGGTTCATTCAAAATCACTTCAACCATTTGGTCTTGCGACCAAATCACAATAGGTTCATTTACAACACTCATTTTGTTCCTCCAGTTTCAAGTTTTGATTTTATAAAATCTAGTTGTGTTTTTGTTAGAATTCTCAAAGCTTGCTTTGCCTTCTCATTACTATAACCATAGTAAGATTTAACAATTTCAAGGTCTTTAATTTTTTCTTGTTTTAACCAAGGAGAGAATCTCTTCTTTTTCCTGATTATATTTATAAAAAAATCATATTGAAGTTTTTTATCCAATGAGGAGAACTTATTCATCTCATTTGCATACATTAAACAATCAATATGTCCCGATAAACATCTATTAATAATATAAGGAGCATACTCCTTTATGGAGGAAGGGTCTTCGTCCATAATATTCTTTTTATTTTGATTGATTGAGTTCAACCAATCCTTCAATTCAATTTTCATTCGTATAAGTTGCTGGATGAAAATTACAATACTCATTAAAAACGATCTTACATTCCTTATGAGTAAGATTACAATACTGTGCTGCCTTTGGGAGATTCCACTTAGCAGTAAAAAGCATTTCCATTGCCTCTCTTGTTTCAGGTCTCATTGTTCATCACCAATAGAAAGTCCAACTTTATATTTCAAATAACTATGATCCAATCTCACCTTAGTAGTATCGGGAAGAATTTTTGTAGGAACATAATAAACCTCAGAAGAAGGTAAATGAACAAATGCCATATGAGATACCATATTCTTATATGGTATTCCTTTTTTATTTTGTATAGAAAAATGTTTTTGAAGTCTAGCAGTACATTTGCACTGAACTGTTTCATAAACAGTTCCCCTTTTGACTATAAAATCATATCCCCAAATATCTTCAACTGGTTTTAAAACTTCGTATCCATTATGCATCATTAGATTTTTAAATTTATCTTCAGATATCCTCCCCAACGACATTTGCCTATTGAGAAATCTCATATCTTCATCATAAAATATTTCATCACACTGCTTATAATGCTGTGATTTAATTTCTGCTAGAACTTCTAAAGCAGCATTTTTTAATCTTGGACTATTAATATCAACTTCTTGTGCTGTCAACTTTAAAGATTTATTGATATCAATCTTAGATGTAAGTGTATTTTCTTTAATTTTTCTTACCTTAAGATACCAATGTTCACCACCAAAAGCACTACAAACTAAAATCAAATTACCGTATAAAAAATTATTTTCAACATATTTAAATACAACTACTTTTTGATTTCTTTTCATTTGAAATTACACTCACACATAATTTCTGTAAGTGCTGCTAATAGGTTAATTTCCTGGTCAGCCACGAACGCAATTTGGTATTGGTACTTAGCAACAATAAGAACGGCAGCAGGGATAGTTTGGGGTGAAAGACAATCATAGCAGGCGTCATACACCCTACGAAGAACGACAGCAGGATCGTTGTCCAAGTTGGCGACCACCCACTTTCGGACTTCAGAAAAGTTTTTACTTTTGAGATGAGTAATAAGGTCATTTACAGCAACATCAGAAAAAGATGCAAGAACTCCACTATCTATTTCTCCCGCAACAGAGTACCTTTGGCACTCATTAAGAACTCTCCTCCAATCAGGAAAATGAGAATTTATCAGTTGGGCAAGTACTTTCGGATCATATCGGACGCCTTCTGCATCCAATATATCTTGTAAACGCTTAAAGAAGGATCCCGCCAACTGAGCTTTTTCTTTTCCTCTAATGCTGAACTCAACAACAGCGCATCGGGAGTGGAGGGGTTCAATGATTTTGTTTTTGTAATTACAGGTGAAGATAAATCGGCAGTTGTTATAAAATGCCTCAATATTCGCCCGTAGTAAGAGTTGTACGTCGTTGCCTGTGTTATCAGCTTCATCAATGATGATGACTTTGTGTTTACCAGTTCCTTGAAGTGAGACGGTCGAAGCAAAGTTCTTTGCTTGGTTTCGTACAGTATCCAGGAAACGTCCTTCGTCGGATCCGTTAATGACATAAAAATCTACTCCTAATTCATTACATAGTGCTTTTGCTACTGTAGTCTTACCAACACCAGGAGGACCAGCAAGAAGCAAATTTGGAATTTCACCTTTATTTAGAAAGTCATTAAAAGTCTTCTTGATGTTATCAGGAAGAATACAATCTTCAATAGTTTTTGGACGGTATTTTTCCACCCACAAAAAATCTTCACGCATAATTATAAATCCAATTTGGCATTCTATCAGGAATTTTTAGGTAATTGTCCTTTACCCAAGGTTTAGACGCAACATACTTTTGATATGCTGTTGGAGTATCAATACTTTCATCAAGTTTGAACTCATCAGGCATAGCACGAGTAAAAGATTTTACATTCTTATAAATCTCAAGACTTTCTTGCGAGTTATCCAGAAAGATAACTTCTGCTGCTAAAAGACTATCAAAGCAAGAATGAACTTTACCATAACGATGCCGATACTCATTACAAAGAGCATAACCGTGCCGAATTAACCAGGCAAGGTTTTCATAGTTCTCTGCTGCCCACACAGTACAAGGATGATTTCGGAATGCTCCCTTCTCAGTACTATAAGGGGTTCCATCCTTTTTGGGAATAGTTCCCCAGTTATAATACCATTTAGAGTAGATGACGGAAATCATCTGACAGGTCTCAACAGGCATTTTTGTTACTAATTTGTCAGGAAGTGCCACCGCAGAAAGAACGGGGCACAAATCATTAACGAATATATTCAAAGTTAGTTCCTCAAAGTTTTGTAATAATTAAATAATTGTTCTAACTCTTCTAATGTAGCATCTCTTTTGATGATGTTTGCTCTTCTGCTGACAACTGTAACATTTCCCTTTATGTACCCTTTGGAACTGTCTATTCTATCAACACTTGGAGCACACATCCAAGTTTGCCTATCTTCTCTTTTTAATTCAAATCCAAATACAGGGCATTTTTCTGGAATGATAATATCTTCCATCTCAATAGAGAATTCTCTTCCTAATCTTTTACATCTTGATTTTATATTACTATAAAGAAGTCTGGCAGCATCAACTTTCCAATCTCTATCTCTTCTATTTTTTTCATTTAATTTTGCGGAACATTTTTTACAAGTATTTTTAGTGTCAGAATTTGGATTCCATTTTTCAATTAAACTAAACTTATTGAGATTTAATGATTGATTGCATTCTTCACAAATTTTGTATCTATTTGGATTTTCTTCTCGGTGCTTCATACCAAATTCTCTTGCATTATACACATTCATACATTTACAAGAACAGAATTTTTTTTGTCTTTTTCCAAGAGGAGAATTACATTCCAAGCAATACATTTGATTGTCTTCCAACTACATAACTATTTATAAAAAAGAATACTTACAAATGTAAAATATTCATAATATAAAATTAAAAATCAAGAAAAATTGGAGTCAGGTTCCAAAGCGATCCAGTAAGAAAGGTTATAACGTTCATTTGTGAATTTAGACAGAAGTTTTTCCGACACGACCACATCATAAGAACCAGGAATGATCTTGATGTTTTCTACCTTAAAGTTGAAAGTGAATTCCTTATCGGTTTCTCCAACAACGATAGAGTATTCGTTAGAAGTATCATTCTTCTTATCACGAACAACCAAACGAATTACACCTGCTTCACCAACAGCAGAAAGGTCGGGAAGTTGATAAACTGCTGCTGCTTTGATGAGTTTATCGAGTTGTGAATGCTCTAGTTGAAAACAAACATCACTAGATGGAAGTGTAATTTCTTTATCTGGTGGAGATACAATAACTTCTGGGTCAGCAAAGAAATACTTTACACGACGTTTTCCTTCACGAATAATAACGTGAGAATCATTTTCAAAATCAAGGTCAGGGTCTTGATGTAGTCCTAATCCATTCAGAAATTGGTTGAGGTCATAAATCGCAAAGTTCTTTGGAAATTCTTCCTTAATTTCTGCTTCAGCAAGAATATTCTTCATCACAGAAATTGTGCGGAGTTTAGAACCTTCCTTAACCAAAATAGACTGATTGATTGAAGAAAAGTTTTTTAGAATAGTAATAGTAGATTCAGAAAGTTTCATAGTTTGGGGTTTAATTTTCACTTATTTTCAACAAGATTGAGATGATTAATCAAAAGAATAGTATAGTGCAGAACTTTAAACAAGTCAGCACGAGGAGTTCCTTTTGTATCATATCGGTCAGTATACTTGGTAATGTTACCAGCACAAAATCCTTCACGACGATTGTGTTTAATCTTATCGAGGGTTTGTTCTGTTCCACCACCAGTTCTATCTACATAATGCTGACTATAAGTACCAGCAATATAGTGTTCTAGTTGTTTCAGGATTTTATCTTCATTGTATTTCCAGAAACCATTAGCATTTTTATTTTCGGGCATATTCACAGGAGTTTTTGTAACATCAATTAAACCAGTTATTTCATCGAGTTTTACTGTAAACTCATTAAAATTTTTTTCGTCCTCAGGTCCAAACATAGTAAAGAAAGTCATAGTAATCTTTACCAATCATACCAAAAAACCAAAGGTCAGTCAACCATTTTACTAAATCCTTTAACCTTATCAAACTTAACAACTCTATCAAACTTATCAATCAATTCGTCTGTCTTATGTGAAATCACAAATATATTAGTATCTTTTATCGCATACTTAATAATTTTTGTAAAGTAGTCCGTTCCCATAAAGTCCAAAGAACTATCAAATACCTCATCCAAAATAAGGAGATTGGTATTGACTGAATTTTTCATTCTTGCGATTTCTCTCCAAGTGAAAAGAATAGCAAGATTAATTCTCATCTTTTCACCTTCACTAAAACTTTCATATGTAAAGTCTTCGTGAATAGGAGATTTGATTTTTTCATTAAACTCTTCATCAAGAGTAAAATTAATATAAAAATCCATCATCTGCAGATACTTATTAATCTGCTGGTTCATAAGAGGAAGATACTTCTTAATAATTTTACCTTTAATACCACCATCTTTCATTAAGGAATGGGCAAAGTCAAAATAAGAAACATCTTCTTTATTCTTTGCTTTTTCAGTTTGAATTAAATCTAAAGTTTGTTCTAATTCATTTAATACTTTTCTTTCAGTATTTCTGTTTTTAATTTTGTTGGTAATGTCTTGAATTTCCTGGTCCAGGTCTTTTGATTGTTTATTAAGTTGGGAAATTTTAACATTGTTATTAGAAATTTCATTATTTAAAGAACTAATCTCTTTTGAAACGACATTAAATTCACGTTCTCTTTTTTCCTCTTGTTGAATTGCTTCTTTTAATTCATTATAACCTTGCTGAAGTTCCTTTGCTTTGGTTTCAGATTCACTTACTTTATTTAATCTAAATTCTTCTTCAATGGTTTGAGTACAAGTAGGGCATACCGAGTTATTATTAAAAAACTTATGTTGTTCTGTAATGCTTGATACTTTTTCAGATATTTTACCTTTTAAGTTTGAAAGTTGTTTTAACTTTTTAGATGCGTCTAAAAGGTTCTCTAATTGGGGTTGAAGATTATTTGATACTTCCTCTACCTTCTGCACGTTCTCTGCTGTTAATTGGTCGATATAAGTGGTAATAGAAGTGATTTTATCTTTTTTCTTTTCTATATTTTCTTTACCACTTTTTTCAATACTTTCAATAAACTCCTTTTGCATCTCAACCTTTTCTTCGGTCATAGATTGCTTTAAAGAAAATTCTTTAATTTTATCATTTGTATTTTTAATTCTATCTTTAATCACTGCATTCATTGCAGAAAAGATTTTTATATCCAATAAATCTTCTACAACTTCTCTACGATTTGCCGTAGATAATTGCATAAAAGGCACAAAAGAAGCACTACCCAAAATTACAATTTGAGTAAATGACTTATAGTTTAATTTTAAAATACTATCTTCTAGTTGTTTTTGTTGGTCTGTTGATGATGCTGCTTGATTTTGCAAGACACCATCAATCCAAATTTCAAAAATAGTTGGTTTAATACCTCTTTTTATTTTATATTCCTTTGTTCCAATACTAAAATCAATTTCAACCAAACATTCCTTTTCGTTGGTCGAATTGACTAATTGCCCTTTTGTAATTTTACGAAATGCTTTATTGAATAATCCAAAGCAAAGAGCATCCAACATTGTGCTCTTACCTGAACCATTTGCACCGACAATTAAAGTAGTTTGCGTATCTGTAAATTTTATTTCTGTTGGTTGATTTCCAGAAGAAAGAAAATTACGATATGCGATTCGTTTGAATAGTATCATAATCTCTTGGTGGTATCACAAATTCATTTGGGCTAATTATAACATAATTATATCCATACATCTCACAAGTCTTTATTCCCATTTCATCATCAACTTCTATCACAGTCATTTCTGGATAATCTTCAGCCATTAGAAGACCAGCATACCTTTCAGCATCATCCTCTTCTTCAAAAAAATATAATGCTTTCTCACCATTAGCATCGGTTACTGCGTATGCACCTTCTTCTTCTTTTTCTAAAATGGTGAGTATAAACATTATTCTACTTCCAATGCTTCTCTATAAAATTCCCTTAAAAGTTTTTTGATTGTGTTTTTGTCTAATTCGAATTCAGACTCTTCCACATATTTATCCAAAATACTCAATGTATCCTCTGTAGGGATTTCATCATAATTTACATCTTCATCATAAACATCAACATTCTCAATAATTTTAAGTTCTAATGGATTTGCTTTAACTATTGCGTCAACAAACTTATCAAACATCTTATAGTCATCCCTTTGACGAACAACGATTTTAACCATTTTATCGGTCAAATAAGATGCGTCAAAATCTTTTGGATTATTATTTTCATAATAAACTCTCTCAAACATTGTATGAGGATTTTGATAGTAATCTAATTTATAGTCATCCGTATCAAAGATATGAAATCCTCTTTTATCATTTAAATCATTCCAAAACATTTGGTATGGATTTCCGAGATAAAAGATTTTTCCATCATCACTACGAGTATGATAATGTCCCGAATAAACTCTATCAAACTTTTGAAATACCTTTTTATCCAATCCTTCCTGTTGATATTGTCCTGGATAAACTGAAAATCCATTCAATTCAAGATGACCAAAAACAACTTTTGCTTTTGTGTTATCAAGAAGTTCAAAAGTTTCTTTTTCATTATCAGTACATATCCAAGGAAGAAGAACTGCTTCCATTCCTTCAATATTATATTCTGTTGGTTTTGAAACTCTAACTACATTATAATATTGTTGAAGAAGTGTATCTATTGCATTGATTTCATTACTATTTTTGTAATAAGCATCGTGATTTCCTACAATATTATAAACAGTAATTCCTAAATCTTGAAATCTATCATAAACATTTTCTTTTGCCCAATCGAGAGCCCAGTAATCAATACCCTTACGACTATCAAAAGCATCACCCAAATGAATGACTGTTTTAATTTTATTTTTCTTTAATGTTGGAAAAAAGATTTCATCATAAAATTTAGCAAAATACTCGTGAAACGCTTTATTTGCTTTGCGGAACCCATAGTGACTGTCTGTTATCAATCCAATTTTCATTGATATTGTTTCATTTGAATGTTTTCTTTGATTGTATTATAGTCAGAAGAACTAAATCCATCACCATCAACAGAAAATACTTGGTCGAAACCACTTTTCTCAAGAATTTTTTCTTTGATTTCCATTTGTCTTTTTTCTTTCTGAATACGACGCAAGAAAGCATAATAAACAATCTGCGTAAAATACGCAAATGGATTTGTACGTTCTACATCAAAATTATTGATATACTGAACGCAATTCTCAACACCATCAGAAATCATATCTTCACGGAACATATAATTCACAAAGTTTGGACGATATGATAAATGAGTTGCAATTTTTAGAAAACAATCACCAAGATAATTCGGAATGATTGGATTAGGTAAACCTTTTTCCTTTGCCGAATTTACTTTAATTTTATAATTTACCAAAGCATCGTGAAAATCTTTATTATTTACATAATGTGGATTTTTCTTTACCTTATTCATTTTTGAAATTAACATAATTAATTACTTTTCCTTATTATAACACACAATAGCAATAGTTGACAACTACACAGAATGTGTCTATAATCACTCTGTTAGGGTTGAAGATAAGTTATATCTTTAAACAGATTTATATAGTTTCTCTAAGGATATTCTCGCATCAGCAATAGAAGATAAGTAACCCATTTTAGAAGTGACTTCACTTTTATTGGATTTTTTATTTCTCTCCCTAACAAACTTTTGATGCATTTTAATTAAATCTTCATCGTTTATTTCAGTCATTGTTATGACTTTTTCCATATCCATTACAAACATACTATCATCAGCAAACTTTATCCAAGGACTTACTTTGATAGTTGATATTCCAAGTTGACGAATTGTTATGGACTCCATAGTGATAGGATTATCTAAAATTAACACAATCCTATCGTCTTCATCACAAGGACAAACTTTGGAAAGTATTTCTTCACCTGATATTAATTTAATGATAGCATAAAAATCTTCTTCCATTTATTTCTTAAAGTCTAGTTGTATAATTTCATAATTAAACTTTTCTTCATTATAAATTTTAATTCTTTCGATTAAATGATTTAAAGTATAATTCTTTTTTGATTTGTAAGTAATGTCGTCTGCAATATCGTAAAGAACTGCTTTATTTTTGTTTTCTCCTTTTCGGAGAACTCTACCGATAGATTGTAAATTTCTTACTCTTGATTTACTTGGACTAGCAAAGATAATATTATGGAGATTTTTAATATTAATACCAGTACTAAATGTTCCGTATGAAGCAACGATAATTGAATCGTTTTCTTTTTCGGTAATTTCTCTTACCTTTTCTCTTTCTTCAGCATCCACACCACCGTAGACAAAAAATATTTTTCTATCTTTTGCTGCTGAACTATTTATCATCTCATACAAAGGTTGCCCGTGAGTTTCAACACGACTATAAAGAATTAAAGTATTACCCTTCAAATCCAAAGATAAGTTTTTAATAAAATTATTTCTCTTGTCGTGGGTAATCAAATACTGAATTTCTTCTTCGTATTCATCAAACTGATGTTCGTTATGTTTTAATAAAAGAACTTTGATTTGTAGTTTTGATAGATAACCTTTTTCAATAAGTTCCTGTGTCTGCGTAACCTTGTATGAGGGACCGAATAAACCCTCCAGAACCCACTTGTGAGTTTGCGAACCATCCAAAGTACCAGTGAACCCAAAACGATACTTTGTATTGTCCATCTTTGTCATAATACCAACCAAAGATTTAGACTTAAATTGGTGTGCTTCATCCCCAATCACCACATCAAATTTCTCAAAGAATGTTCTTGGTAAGTTGTAAATACTCTGCCAGGTTGTAATGACTACATTTTTATTTGTAGATTTTTCTTTACCAGAGTAAATCTTATGGCAATATTCTTCGGCATTCCACCCATAATCCTCAAAGTCTTTATACATTTGTTCTACTAATGAAGTAGTAGGAACAATTAGTAAAATATTATGTTCCTTTTCTACAAAGTATCTAACGATTGAGTAAATCATCAAAGACTTACCAGAAGCAGTTGGAGAAATTAAAAGCTTACGATTATACCTGAGAGCATCATACACAGCATCTACTTGATAGTCTCTTGGTTCGTGCCTTGATATACTCTTCATATAATCAGAGACACCTTCCACCGAAATCATTTCATTCTCCTCAAATGGAGAACCATAAAACTTATTATCTTTGAACTCTACCGTATATTCACAGTTTTTTGCCCAAGCAACTAGTTTATCCAAAAGACCAACATATAGTTCACCAGTATGATTACTATAAAGTCTTATTTTTCCATCCCAATATTTGCTCCTATACTGGGGCATAAATTTTGCTCCAGGGACATCAAAAGTAAAATGCTCAGATAACTCTTGATGAATATGTGGTTCTGTTTCGACTTTTAAATAAATCTCGTTCTTTTTTTGTATAATAATATTAGCCATATCCTGCTGCAAATCTCATGTATTCAATCGCATTCTTTATTTGATAAGTTCTATTTAAGATTGTTTTTAATATACTTTCCAAATAACTAAGCATCGTTTGGTAATAGTCTATTTTGGATACTATTTTAATTAAGTCTTTATCAGCATCCATATACTTATCTATATCCGGTTTCAAAACCTTATGGTCAAATGGTTTTTCTTTATATACTTCTGGTTCTGCTTTACCAGAGTAATACATCCATTTTTCTTTTTTTAAAATCTTATATTTGTTTTCTTCTAGTTTTCGAAGAAGAAGAATATTGTTATAAAGTTTATAATATTTTGCATGAAGAGCAGGTATTTTGATAGACTCATCGTGTAAATTATCTTGGTCTATAATTGAATCCTTTTCCCATAATAATTGTATTTCATCAAGGTTCATAGTTTCAATAAGTTGTTATATCATATAAAGTATACTTGAAGTTTACCTGTGCTGTTACATATTGAACGTCAGTATTGGTAGCATCAAAATTAATTGTAGAAAGTGATGTTGGAAATAAACCTTTAAAACTAACTGATGCTACTGGATTGTAATTGCTGTTGTAAATGATTAAACTTCCATCAGATTGACCCGAAGATGCGTTTTGAACTCCTGGATTGTATGGGTCTTGATTGAGAAATTCTTGGTATTCCCCAACGTTCTCTGGGTATCCAAGACCTCTTATCCAATTATGAACTTGAAGATAATTTTCTAAATTTTCATCAACAAAAAATTTTAAATTAAAATCATCATAAGTTATCTTATCACCAGGAATTGGAATATCTTTCAAATAAGTAGGTTGAATTGCTACACCAAGATTAATTCCAGGTATTTCTGCGGAATTAGAAAAGAAATCAATTTTTGGATACTTTGCTAATACAAACTTAAAACCTAATGGAGATAGGTAGTTTTTGTTTCCAATTTGATTTGATAACGAGGGTGAAGCCATTTTTATTTTTATTTATAGGCATAAAAAAAGGGTCCTTTCGGACCCCAAGAAAAATGTGAAAGAAACTCACATAAGGTTAGAAACCTGTACTCTTCTGTAGTAACGGTTTGAGTTGGTCGAAATTTGACCAAGACCTTGTGTTTTACCTTCTGCAAATGGGTTAGCAACAAGACCATAACGGGTCTTAAAGCCAATTTTTGGTTGGAAGGTGTTCTCACCAACGGCACGAACCATTTGGAGAGGAACATAAGGACAATAGAAGAGACCTGCATCATAAGGGGAAGAACCCTTATAACCGACAACATAGTACTGACCACCAGTTGCACCAGTTGCTGGGTTACCAGCACCACCCGAATATGGGTCGATATAAACTTTATACTTACCGTTAAGAACACCAGCAAAAGTATTGCCAGTATCGTCTACGTTAAGGTTTGCATTGAGTGCAGGGGTGTAGTCAAGAAGACCAGCCATCGAAAGTGCAGAAGCAACATCCGAAGAACACATGATGATGTTGCCTTTTCCTCTACGAGTTCTTTGTGCGATTGCGTTAGCATCACGCTCGATTTGGAAGATAAGACCTTTGAATTTCTCAACCGACCAACGACCGTTGGAATCAACGTCAAGGTCAAAAGTACCAGCAGTAGCAGTGTTGAACTGAGCACCAGCTTCAGCAGTCTTGTAGATGGTACGAATAACTTCACGGTTGATTTCAGCAAGAATCTCAGTTGAGAGAATGTTTGCCAATTCCGCTTCAGCATTCAGACCATGAATTGCCTTGAGGTCTTGTGCGAGCTCTAATGAATACTCAGCCTTGAGTGCTCTTGACTTTGCAGTAACGGTGACTTTCTCGATTGAGAATGCCATTTCGTTGAAACTTTCAGAACCTGATGCACCAAGTCTTTCTGCATCATAGGTAGCCATACCACCACCTACGTTGTAGGAAGTACCAGCAGTACCAACAGCATTCAGAAGACCGGGGTTGCTACCAGTTTGTGAAGCAGTAGTACCGAAACCTACGTTTGCTTCAATAGTAGGATCAACAGCATACTGGGTTTGAGTTCCCTTTCTTCCAGAGAACTGAGTATCAACTTCATCGAAGAATGCTTCAGCACCTGATTGACTGGTATAACGTGAACGCATTGCGAAGATGAGTCCTGTGGGACCGTTCATTGGTTGAACACCTGCGAGGTCATATGCGACCAAGTTAGGCATTGAACGACGGATTAAGCTGATTAGAACAGGGTCGAAACCTGCAACTGGACCAGCTGCTGCGTTTCCACTAGCACCATATCCACCACCAAAACCAGCACTACTAGTAGTTGAACCACTATATGATGCTTCGCCAAGGAATTCTCTTTCCTCACGAAGGAATTTCTCTTGATTCTCCAGGAGAACTGCGGTTACCATTCTACGATGTGAATCTTTGATTCCATCAAGTCCCTGATAGTCAAGGAGTGGTGCCCACTTCTCCTGCAGATGTTCTGCGTTGAACATTTGCATTTGTTTTACCTCTTTAAAAAAGTTTTAGTTTGATTGTTATAATTTAAAAATCACTTTTTAGAAACTCTTTGGAGTGTATCGAGATATCTAGACATCGAACCAGATACTGGTTGCGAATAATCAGTTTCTTCTGCGATATAATCCGAGTTGTCTCTTTGAGTACCAGTGTTTCTAGGGAAATATGATTCCCTTAACGTTACCAGTTTCTCACGATAGCTACCTTCACTATCAAACTCAACATTTTCAGCAAGAGAAGCGAGTTTATCCTTCTGTGAAAGTGCAAGACCTTCAGAGACTTCGGCAAAGATTACTTCAGTAACCGACTCTGCTAATCTTCTATTAAGAGCAACATTCTTATCGATTTGCTCGTTGAGTTTATTCTCCATTTCATCAAGTTTTTCTACCATACTCTCAAGTACATCATATCTATCTTCAGGGATTGTTACATAATGATCTTCAAAAAGACCCTTCATTCCTTGAAGGAATGATTCGGTCATTTCGGTCTTAAGTCCTTGCTCTACTTCAAGAGCATTTTCTTGCAACCACTCTTCTGACACATACTCAAGGTATGCATCAAGACGGTCAGTTAATTCTTCTTTAATTGCTTCTACTTCTTCCGAAAGTCTTTGCTCGTATTGATGAACGATTGCTTCTTCGATTTGTTCGGTTCTTGCATTTAAAGCAGCTTCGAAAACTGTTTTTGCTTTTACCTTAAAATCTTCGGAGAGTTCTTCACCAGAAAGAAGTGCATTTACGTCCTCTTCGATTTCTTCTTCGATTTGGGCAAATGCCTCTTTCATTGCTTTTTCTTTTTTGTCCTCTTCATCATCTTCTTCACTATCTTCATCTTCACCCTCTTCATCTTCACCCTCTTCATCTTCTTTGGAAGACTTTTTCTTTGCTTCAGAAACTACTTCATCTTCATCATACTCAGCCTCGTCTTCGATGAGTTCTTCGTCCTCATCTTCTTCGACTGATTCTTTAGAAAGAGTCTTCATAGCATCTGCTGCTTTTGCACCCTTGTTTACAACATTCTTAACTTGCTTAAGAGTTGCACCAGGAATTGCAAGTTTTGCAGAATCATCATCTGATTTGTAGTTCTCTGGAGTTGGTCCTCCAAGATCTTCCCAACTACCAGTTTGACCATCAGGAATGCCTGTGGTTAACTTCTGCATTGGATCTGCTGCTTTTGCACCAGCATTTACAGCAGTTTTAGATTGTTTAGTGCCTGTTTCCATTTCTTGTAAGTTTTTACCACGGGACATTTGATCTCTCCGATTAACCTGTATGTTTAATCTTTATTTATTTATAATTTAAAGATTTGATAAAAAGTTCTGGAACAGATCAACTTTCTGTTCGTCCAAACGTTTTTGATCTACTAATGCGTTTATTTTTCTCTTTGCTGCTTCTGCTGCTTTTTCACGGAGAATTCCACCTTCCCAACACCACTCTTTTCCTTCCATAATTCCGTTCACAAAAGCATCAGGAGCAGAAGGGTCAGCAACAATATCAGCAGCAGTCGCAAGCATAAAGTCTTCACCAACTACTGAATATCCTTCGTTAGTTGGAATTAATGAACCAACACCACGAGAAGAAACACCCAACATCACACCTTCACCAAGAAGAGATTCTGCAATTTTTCCCATAGGAGTGGAAAGAATTTTTGCTCTTCCTTTGAAATTATCTCCAACTCTCTCTAAGCAAACAATTTTATGAGAAACTCTATCAAGGTTTAAAGAAGGACCATCAGGGTGACCTAGTTCTCCAAGAGCACGGCCCTTTTGAATATAATTTTCATTATATCTTTTGACTTCTCTTTCGAGAGTTCTCATTTCATAGAGACGCTTGTTTCTATTTGGTTTATTTGCTTGAAGAAAAATACCTTCAATAAAAAGAGACTTTTTACCGTTGGTTTCTTCAACAATAACTTTAACCTTTTCGATTTCTTCTGTGATAAGTTTCATTGGATTAACCACCTGCGATTTGAATTTCTGTGATGTGGAGTTTTCCACTTGCTCCATAAGCAGCAACTTTTGTTGTTCTTCTCAAAACACCAGTGGAAGTAGTGATTAGAGCACCTTGAGTTGAAGTATTCCAAGTAAGAGTAATTACTCTGTTAAATCCACCTGTTCCCGCACTGTTTGTTGCATTTACTGAAGCAACGGTTGCTGCTGTTGTGTTAATACCTGCTGGAACAACACCAGTAAGTTCAACAATATCACCAGCAGAAAAATCAGAGAAAGTACCTTCTGGTAAAGTTACAATAGTAGTAGTACCAGTAGTAACACCAACAATAGTTTGAGTAATTGCTGTTTCTTTTAATACAAGTTCAGTTCCTGCTTTAACAAAAATGCTAGCACTTGTAGAAGTGCTAATCGTTGGAGTTGGAGCAACCTCAACATAAGCATCTTGTTCTGGAACAATTCTCAAAAAACCAGACCTCAAAGCAATTGGATTGCTGGTTACTGCTGCACCAGTCATTGTCAATGGTGTAATCTTTTGTACAATCTTATATACGGACATTGTAATAATTAGACTATATTAGTTATTTAGTATTTACGATAATTCTTTACAAGTAAAAGCAAACCAAACATCTAATTTGGTTGAGTTGTCAACTCTTTTCATACAAAGTGTAAGCATATTTGGAGATGCTCCACCATGCATAGTTGATGGTCCTTCATCATCAGAAGTATTTTTTCCAATAATAACTCCACTATGTCTCATGACAGAACTATTTTGTGTGAAGGTATTTCCTGCATTACTACTATACTTATCTTGATATACTCTATATTGTAATTTTGTTCCTAATGAATTCCAAGCAGGAATTGCTGCTCCAGCAATATTAATATCACCCTCATACCACTCATAGATGATAGTACTTTGATTGGCATTATTATTTCCAATTTCATATTCCGTAATTTCTGCCAAATCTGCTATAGTAGTTCCAGAACTATTCACTCTAATACTCATTACGGGTCTCATTGTATCATCCATAGTCCAACCACGATTTGTATTTGTTGCGTGATTGTTGAATGAATATAAACTGCCTTCAGATTGTTTGATAACTATAATATTATTAAAAGTTGATATACCTACTGGAAGATAAGGAATACCCATATCCTGCAAAATACCACTTGAACCAACTTCTGTAATATGAGTATGTACTGGGTCTTGTGGAGTGCTTGTGACTGATACTGTTGTTCCTACATTTACATCACCAGTAATCGTAATATTAGAAGAACCTAATGATACTGGAAATGGATTGGAAAAACTTACTACTGTATTTCCTGCACCTGTAAAAATTACAGATTGTGATGGTTGAGGAAGAGGATTATATGACATATTAGATTAAAAACCAGTTAGAATTATTATAAAAATAAGTTAGGGATTGGTGATTGATATTCATAATCACCGAAGTATCATTCTCAACACTTTTACCAATACCTGCTTGAACTGTAATACTATATGTAGATATATTATTACTCTCGTCTTTGACGATGATTTTTTTACCTATACTTGGAGATGTTGGAAGAACTATAGTTACAGGAACACTTGCATTTACTCCAATATAATCATCAGTATCTGTTGCCTGATAGTAGGTAGTAACTCCTGTGATAGATACAATACTTGTAATACCAACACCATCAGCAGGGTCTCCTACCCACTTATTCAGAGACGCATTATATTTGAGAAAATAATTATTGGTCTTTGTAGTATTTCTATCAACATCATCAAGAAACTCTAAACGAGTTTCTCCACCTCCACCTATTGTGGAGAGTTGTTGTTGAATACGAGAAAGAAACAGTTTGTAATGTTTCTGTAAATCGTCAAGTGTTGCGAACTTTTGGTCCAGAGGAGTTAATGGGTCTTGTTGAACTTTAACATCACTTGGTTCAGCAAGAAGACCTAATGATTTTTCAATCAGGTCTTCTTTGGGTTTTTCAAGTTCTTCTTTATATTCTTCCAAAACCTCAAGAACTTCATCCAAAGAATTTTCAATTACTTCTTCAATTACTTGTTCTTGTTTTTTTGGTGTCTCTGAATATAACCAATCCTCAAATGCCTTAACAGTTTTCTGTTCTTGTACTTTTTTCTTTTTCTTTGGAGTAATTTCTCCTTTTAATGGAGACAAAAAAAGTTCATCAAAAGAATTCCCAACAAGAGTTTCTTTCTTTTCTTTAATAACTTTTTTTCCAGTACTTATCGTTGAAAAGAAATCATCAACAGCATCTCCTACTGTTTCATCGAGTTCTTTTTTTCTTTTTTGTTTTCCTGCACTTATTGCAGTAAAAAAATCAGATAATTCCTTGGAACCTACTCCAAAGTCACTCACTTATCAATCCTCAACATCACCAAAAAGACTTGCGGCAACTTCTGGTCTTACAGCATCAACTTTTTCTGCTGATTTAGCAAAAAGAATTTCTTTAATCTTATCACTGACTTCCGCAGGGGATTGGTCAGTTAAAATCATATCCATTAATTCATCCATAGTTATAATAGTGTTTTAACTAAAAATATTTATAATTCCCCAGCAGACCCCAAATCAACACCTGCTTGTTTATTAGTCAATCCTGGTTCTTGTGGCATTGCTCCAAGTGCATTTGGGTCTTGTGGAGCACCCATAGCACCCATTGGGTTCATCATTGCTGCTGGGTCTGGAATAGTTCCATCTTTAATTTCTTTTTTCATTTGTGCGTTAATTTCTTTGATTTCACTATCAGTTTGACCGAGAATTGTTCTTCTTACATAATCTGCGGAGAAATAACGACCAAGATATGGGTCCATCGCAGCAACAACACCCAATTTATCATTCATTAATTCATTTTTCTTTAAATCGGAAAAATGATTATCATAAACATAATCAAACTGAATGTGATCGGATAATACTTCCCAATCTTCTAATGATACAATATTTTTAAGAATTAATTGAGTTTTGAGTAAATCAATAAAAATCTGAGAAAATCTCTTTCTCAATCTTCCAACAAAACGAGTGAATTTAAGTTCATCTCTTAGAATTTCTGATGAACGACCAAGATTAAAACCACCTTCTGCAGCAAGTCTTGTTGGTGGAACACCTAAAGAATCATAAAGTTTCTTTTGGAAATACTCAATATCAGCAAGTTCTCCAAGATTTTGCCCACCAGGAAGTGTGGTAATTTCGGTTCCACGACCACCTTCTCTTCTAGGCAACCAGAAATCTTCAAGCATCGCCATATGCTTGCGATCATCTTTAATTTCACCAGTGCTTGCATCATATACAAGTTTGTTCCTATAACGGTTCATAACGTCACGCAGATACTGCTCTGCTTTAATCTTGGGAAGATTACCAACGTCAATATAGAAAATTCTACGTTCTGGTGCTCTTGAAAGTCTATAAATTACAAGACTATCCTCAATCATTCTCAATTGATTAAGTGCTTTGATTGCTTTGTGAAGGAATGAAAGGACTGTTTGCTTGTTTCTATCTACAAGACCAGACGTAACATATACAATCGCATCCTTTGCAATTTTTACATTATTTACATCTGATACTCTGTAAGTAGCATTTTGCGATGACCCAACATTTGGATCATACATATAAAATTCTTCTACTTCTTGATTACTAAAATCGATTTGGTTTTTATCATTTACAAACTTTCTATACTCAGTACCAAAAGCATCTTTGTTGTCTTTTTTTAATTTTCTTATATACTTAATTTTTAACGCATCAATATATCTTACTTCTTTAATTCCATCTGATGGTTTGTTGAAATCAATTACTTTATGGTAATAGATTCTTCCATCAACATACCAGTTTCTAAAAATCTCGTGGCACTTCTTATCGAAGTCCATAACTTCTTTCAAATACTTAAATTCTTCTCTGATAATCTCTTTTAGTTTATCAGAAGCAGGAAGATTTGAAAGGTCTATCTCTACTGGAGAATCGTTTAAGTCTGATACAATTGCTTCGTTTACAACATCTTCAATCGCACTATCGCATTCTGGATGCAAAGACATCTCACGATATCTTCTGATTAAATCTGCCTCACTCTTATAAACACCCTCAATATCTACATATTGACCGTAAAATCCACTTGAAATATAAAAGTCTGATTTATCTTCTTCATTACGAGGAATAGGGGAAACAATCTTTTTGGATTGCTTCTCCCTATTATCTTCAAATTTAAAACCAAACAGTTTTGCCATAGTAACGTTATTGTCCTTATTCTACTATTTATCTGAATACTATTCCTGCTTCTGCACTAGTTGAAGTTGAAGTAAAATCTTCTTGAGTTCCAGATCCAAGAATGCTTGCACCAGAACTATCAAGAGCATCCCACCACTGAACTTGAAGATCTACTGTGAATTCTTCAATAGTATCTGCTTGATCGTAAGAAAGATCAATAGCACTAATGGAAGTTGGGAACAATCCATAAAATCGATAAGTTTTGAGGATTTGCATATTTCCATTGGTTGCCATATCATTCATACCTGCTTTACCAAGTTGATAAACCTTCATATCCCTCTGATAATTAACAGGATTTAGTTCTCCTGAATTATCTTCGTGCTTATTCATATAGTTCATCCACTTTTCAAAAGCATTTCTAATATTAAAGTCAACATCATTAATTACAGTAATCGTCCAAGGATCGAATGTTCTATCACCTGCGATTTTCAAATTTCTTCCTCTAAAAGGAATATCAATCACATTGATTGTTGAACCAGGTAATGACGTTGCTTTGACTAAAAATCTAGTTTTTTCTGCTAATGATGTACCGTCTTCAGCATAACTGATACCAGTTGGAAAATTAATCTCACATTCAAAGAGGTTGGGTCTTGCTCCACCTCCAGACATTCTATTTTTGAAGTCATTTAAAGTTCTATTACTTGGTGAAATACCACCACCAGTTGCTGTTCCAGGATTGTTTGCCATTGTTTTTTACCTCTTTAATTAAACAGTACCGATAATTTCTTCAAAACTAACTCCTGTGCGAGTAGCAACAAAAGTCAATCCGATAAAGTTGATTGATCTTGCAGGTTTGATGTAAATATCAGCTTTAAACTGATTTCCATCAATAACATCAGGAGTATTGTTTGACTCGTCGCATACAACAACGAAATCGGTAATACCTCTTTTTGACTTCACGTCACGGAGATAAGGATCAACGATATTAACAAAGTTTGCTCTAGTGATTGTATCATTAAATTCAAACAGTTGTGCTCTTGCTGCTCTTTCAATTGATGCTTCAAGTGTAAGGAACAAACGACGAACGTTAATTCTATCAAATGCCGAAGTGTATGAAAGAGCAGTCTTATCACCAAAGAGAATAATACCAGCACCAGGAGAGAAGATAATTGGATTAATTCTCTTAGGATAAAGAGTATCTCTTTGTGCTTGTGAAGGATTGAACGCAAGTTTAACTGCGTTATTCAATGCTCCTCTGTTTGCACCAGCAGGTGAGAACCAAGGATACTGATTAATTGATGTTCTAGCCATCAATCCAGCAACGTCAGCATTACAAGCAATATATCTGAACTGATTATTAAATCTATCATAAACGTACTTATAACCAGTATCAAATACTGCATAAGATGATGAGGTTAATGGATCAAAGAAATTAACAATATTAGTAGTTTGAGTATCAGAGTTTGCTATATTAACAACACCTGCTTTATGTGGTGAAATAGTAGCAACACAGTCCTTACGAACCTCTGCAATTGAAATTAATTCATTTGCTTTTGCTTGTGATTCTTGAATTGTAGCACCACCAGAAGGACCACCAATTAAAAAGTTGATTTGATATTCTGATGAATTTGTAAAGTTTCTGTAACCACTAATTACATCTGATAAACCAACTGAATAACCACCAACACTATTAGGTCCAGAATAATCTTTACCATTAGTTAAATTGTAGATAGATGCTCCAATACAATTGAATATATTATCTTGTGCTGCTAGACCCCAAGTAGTATCAGTTGCCGATCCAACTCCAGATACTGTTGAGAATTTTGTATCAACACCAGTTGGAGCAAATCCAGGGAAAATATATTGTGAATTTGCAGCAACAATATCCTTATAGTAATTTGCTTCTGATGGAGAAATCTTAGCATCATATGCCTTAGATACATTGGTATATTTTTCAAGAATATTACCAGCAACACCAGTCACTGTTCCAATATCATCAATAACAACGATGTGAAGTTCATCATTTCTTCCATTTCTTTGTGAAGCATACTCAGAAGTTCTTGGTCTTGGCGCAATATTTTTCCAATAAACAGTAGAATTTGATAATCCTAAAGTTTGCTGATTATACCAATCGGATGGTGTTGAAATTGTTTCACCAGCAGAACCAACATTAAGAACCAAAAATTCTACTGTTCCAGATCCAGTTGCTGATGTACTTAAACCAAGTGCAGTTTGTGTTGCACCACCATTGATCGTTGTTCCAATTCCTACAGTATAAGTAGTTCCAGTTGGGAGAGAAGATCCAGTAACTGGGACAATAAATTGTCCTGCGGTAATTGTAGTTGGAAGATTTGTAGATGCATCTACTGGATTAATTACTGTCGAACCAGTAGCAACTACACCATAAAATCTTGAAACTGATGCTTCTTCAATTTTAACAAAATTATTACTATTGTCTGTAATTTTGATATTTCCAGCACCAAATGCACTTACACTTCCTTCAGAGTAAGAAGTTTCTGTAAATACAGTTGAACCAGCACCAGAAGATTTTGCAGTAATTTTTACATCAATCGAACCACTATTAACTTTAGTAACAATACCTTTAAGAACTCCTGCTTCTGTTGTTACTGTTCCAACACCAGCAACTGATTGGGAGAAAGCAGCAGTAACAGCATAACCAACATTTAATCCATAAGTTGATATTGCAATTCTTTGATCTGCTGCTGCATCAATAACACAAACTTTTAAGTTATTTGCCCAAGAACCTGGGTTTCTAGCAGCCCAAGCCCAAGCAGTATCAGTAGAATGAGTGTTATTATAATCTTCTGTTGATTCAATTTTGAGTGTAGTTCCTGTGGTCGAACCAATCCCAGTAGAATTTGCGTTGTTTAAGTTTGTTCCATCGCATCTTACAACTCTTAGAACACCACCGTAAGAAAGATATGAAGCAGCACCTAACCAATATTCGTATTGCGAATCTGAAGAAATTGGTTTTCCAAATGTGTTGAGTAAATCATTCTCTGTTTCAATTAAAATAGGAACATTAACTGGACCTTTTTGGAAAGGACCAGCAATAGCTCCAACTTGATTATTTGCTGCGGTAATTCCACCAACAGTCAAGTCAACTTCTCTTATCTTGACACCTGGTGATACTAAATTTAACGCCATCTGTTTCCCCTCGTGAAGAAGTTCATTTTTGCCTAGAAGTATTTATAAATTACTAACCTTATCTGCTAATGATACTCCCACATATAAGATCTATCTCCATACTCATCCAAATGCCACCTATCACCATCATTATCAACAAATGATGTGTCTTCACTCAATCCATCAGACATAAAACCAAATGGAGCCATATCTTGTTCTATTTGGTCTTTTTGATCTTCATATATTCTTTTACGAACATCATTGTCCGTCATTTCTTTAAAATAATCTTGAACGACTAACCAAGCAAAAATAACAAGACACATTGCAAGGTCGTCATTACATCCTTCTTCTGCTTCAAATGATTGACTTTTTTGAATAAAAGTTGTTAACTCACTAATAATATCATAATCTTTAATGACTAACTTATCGTCTTCAATAATTGTTTTTAAGTTAGAGCAACCAATTTTTTTAACAGTTTTGGACATTTTAATTCCAAGTTGAGTTTTCTTTCCAGAAAATCCTTGGCCGACCATTTGTCCTGCTCTTCCCCTCATTGAACACATCAAAATATTATCGTATTCCAAATCAAAATGAAGTATGCTTGATACTTGTTCTCCAATATCATTTACTTCTGCGAGAACAAATGATTTATTGTATGCTTTCGCTACATCGTAAATAATATTTGGGAAAAGCATAGGTTTTATTTCATTGTTTCGATATTTTGCAACTACTTTATATGGGAATTGACTAATATCAAATACAATAAATGCAGAGTAATCATTACTCATCCCACGAGATACATCTACCGTCATTAAATAGGTATTTTTTTCTTTTGGATCTTCATATACATCTAATCCTTTACTCCTAGTAAGTGGATCATCATAAACCATCATTCTAAGTTTGGATGGAGTAATTAAAGTATCAACAGACCCCAAGAATTCGCACTCAAATTCTTGTGTAAACTGTCGTTCAGAAGTATTCGCAATTGTTTGTCGTTTCCACTCTGCGTCCCTTCCAGGCACAGCAGACCAATGAACTTCAAGTGGAATATAACCATTCTTTCCTCTTTCGGCATCGTGCCAAAGTTTATAAAACATATTCATCCCATTAGGAGTTGAGATGATAATAACCTTTGTACTTTGACCTGAAGAAATAGTAGGATACACAGAAGAGAAAAATTGTTCTGCAATATGATTTGGAATGAACGCAAATTCGTCCAAGAAAATAATATTGAAAGAATTTCCTCGAACAGCAGATGATGATGTGGATGCTGCTACGATTTTAGAACCATTTTCAAGTTCCAACGAACCTTTGTTCCAAGAACCAACACCCTGCTGCAACCACTTTGGTAAATTCTCATAAGACAGTTGTAATCTACCTAAAAGTTCTATTGCAGTTGCTGCTTTGTTTGCTAGAATTGCAATTCTTATATTATCATTAAAAAGTGCGTAATGTAGAAGATACGATACAACAGTTGTTGATTTTCCTGTCTGTCTAGGAAGTTTTGCAATATTAAATCTATTTTCGTGAAAGTTTGTAATTAATTCTTCCTGAAAATCATACATCTCAAAAGGCATTAAACCGTGATCCAAAGAAACAATCTTTACATAATTCTTTGCAAAATAAATTGGATCATCTTTGCATTTTAGATATTCTTGAATTTGGTCTGTTGTAAATTCAATCTTGACATTTTCCGCTTTTAAATTCGGATTGCCCTTATAATGTTTTTCAATCATAAATTAATAGACATACTTGCGACTGTTTCTTGTTGTTTAAAGTAAAGTTTCACATAAGATTTTGATATATTCTTCAAAAGTTCTACATCTTCACAAGAATCAATTTCTCTAGAAATTCTTTCATATTCAAAAATCTTAGAAAGATTTTCTAGTTTAATGTCGTCTGGATTCATTTTCATCTCCTGTAAACAATAATGGTTTTGTTGGATCTTTTATTGATGGATTATATGATAATACAATTGCGCCAGGATAAATCTTTCTTACTTCAAAAGTGACCTGATCTTTTGGAGGTCTAGCAAATTGTGGGAAAAACATTTGAACTGAAAGATATTTTCCTCTCCAATTTAACATAATACTATAAGTAGACCCACGAGACTGTATCCGTGTATACCCTTCTTTTACATCTTTACTTTTATTACCCCAATTTGAAGCACCAACTTTACGACATTTTACAACTGCTCCAGAAGCATAAGCACTAGGCCAAATTCTATAACGAGACTTTACTTTTTCTTTGCAGGCATCCTCATTTACAAATTCTTCGGTCTTAACATTTTTTGCTTGTCCTGACCTATCTGGATTTGGGTCTTCTTTTCTTTTTCTTCTTGCTGCTGCATTTTCTTCATCATCAGACATATTTGCAGCCATTTTTGATGAACCACATTTTGGTTTAGTATTTTGTCCTGGTTGTTTCGCACAAGGTTTGCCTGCATATCTACCTCCCAACTGAATCCATCCTGGTTTTCCATCACTTGATTTGCTTTTTGTAAACCAATCGTGGAGAGATGTATCACCAGATTTTGTTCCTTCACTAATACCTTTCATTCTTTCTGGTTTAATTAAATCAATAATTTCTAAAAATGTATTTCCATTTGCATCTTCAATTGTAACTGTTTCCTTTACATCTTTAAACTTCTTGTGTTCCTTTTTCGCACTTGCTTCCATTTTCTTGAGACGAGTATAATAATCTGGTATTTCATCAAGATGCTGAAGAGAAATATAAGTTGCTAATGCTTTATCTTTTGTATGCTCGTGCTCAATAGGAATTCCCATATCAAGTTGCCTTTGAATATCAGAGACCTCCATACGATGCTTCTTCGCAATTGCTTCAACTGTTTTGTGTGATTTTACTTTAGGACACTTTACACTTCCGTGTGATGGGCAGTTTATTCCCTTTGGACTGCTATTGCAATGTGATTCTAAAATAAATTCCTGAAAAGTTTTCATTAGAAATTTTTTAACTATTTAGAGTCCATTAGACCTTGCTTCAATATTTTTTGAAGGTCTGCTGTGGAACCAATAAAGACAGAATTATTAACAGTAGAAGGACCTCTATTGTCTTCTTCTTTAAGTTTCTTCATCTTATGTTGTAAATCAATTAACTTATCAGTTACATCACCAACATTTTTAATTAACTGACCTGCTACTTCATATGCTCTTGGACTATCACTTTGTTGTGCTAAATCCATAATACTATCAATTGCTTCTTGTCCTTTTTCAATCAATGAATACAAATTTCCTCTTGTGTATTCATAATCCTTATCACTCTCTTCCCCAGAAGTCGGTCTTGATATTACTTCTTTTGATTTTTTTACAATCTCTTTTGATACAGAAGTTGCTTCTATCTCTAATGCTTCATCTATATTTTCAAATTTACTTTTCATAATGATACATCAATCCCCTTTGTTGTACTATAAACTTTACCATCACCAAAATCAAAACGAGATTCACTAAATCCAAAATCATCGTCCATTTCAACTAATTCATTATCTGCTGTTGTAATTACATCAATCGAATCACCTTCAGTGTGAGATGTGATTGTTGTATTGTCTTGTCCTCTTGATACAGTTAGAATATTCCCAGAAATATTTTTAATATACATTTCTTCATTACCAATCATAATATAAGATTCATTAATTAAAGAGACAGCACTTGAAACATTAAATGCAGTTACTTTATCATCAATATTTTCAGCAAGTGTTGTTGTATTATCGTTATTATAATCCTTAATTGCTCTCGGAGTAGCAGTATATCTTAGTTGTCTTGATGCATTCTTGGTGTCTGTATTTGTATAATAATCAACTTGGACTTTTTTGATTAATCCATCTGTACTATTAGCAATTGGACCAAATAGATATGTTTTTGCTGTAAAGTTTAAAGTATATATTAAAGCCCTTCTTTCTGTATAATCACCTTCATAATTATCTTCCATACTAATTCCTTCTAGAGTTATGGGAACATCCTTTTTCTCACCTATTGATGAAATCAAATTAATTGTTAATGTAAAATTTGGTTGAAATGCTGGAAGAATTTGCTCTACAATTTGAAGCATATCATCATTCAACTTAGTCATAATACTAAGTTGAAATCCAATATTATAAGGAACAGGCATAAAGACTTTAATTTGTTCTGTTCTATCAGTAGTTTTTATTGCCTTGAATGTTTGCATAGCAGAAACTTTTCTACTACTATCATATTTCAAACTCGTCATCTCAAAAGACATTCGAGGAAGAGTCATTGCAACTCTTTTTCTTAAATCTGGTTTTTGTTCTACTCTTGCTAAAAACTTTTGAATTGGACCATAAGCAATAGGAACTTTTATAAAACTATAATCAGTACCATCTTGCTCCTCGTGCTTAATATACACTTCATTGAAAAGTGTACCAAAAGCAATAATAGTTTTTCTAATTATTTCATTGTAACTATAAGTTCCTAACATAACAATAGAATTTATTAATTATTTAGTAATCACCAAAGGGATTCTTTTGAGAAAAATCAATAATACCATCTGCTTCATCTTCAATTTGAATATTTTCCGCATAAGAGTCGTATTCATCAAATGTATTGATTGAATATACTTTATGTGTTGCTGCTGCACCAACAATAAGTTCACCAGTTGCGAAATTGGAACCAACTATTGAAACTTTAAGTATTCTAGTATCAGCATCCCAATCTTTTACATATGCAGTGGTTCCACTAGAAACACCTCTAACCACTTCATTAAACTCAAAGTCACCAGTAGAAATTCCAATCGGACTTGTGAGTGTAATTGATGGAGTGACCGTATATCCAGTACCAGCATTGGTATAACGAATTGCTGTTACAATTCCAGAGGATGTTAATATTGCTTCTGCTGTTGCATTTACACCACCAGAAGGAGCAGTAGATATAGAAACAATAGGAGCAGAGGAATATTGACTTCCACCAGATGTAATAGTTACAATACCTAAAGTTCTAGAATCAAGAACAGCAGTTGCAATTCCACCAGAACCAGATTGACTTACAATTGTAACTGATGGTATTTGTGTATAACCAGCACCAGGATTTACTAAAAGAATCTTATCAATCGAATCTCCTGTTCTTCCTGTTTTGCTAGTCATAATAGCAACTGCCGTTGCATCTATTCCACCCACTGGTGCTTTTGTGATTTTAATTGTTGGTGTGGATAGATAACCAGTTCCATCATTAATCAAATCAATATATTGAACTGATCTGTTTAATGTAGAAGCAATAGAAACTATTGCAGTTGCTCCAGTTGCAGTATCTGCAACCATATTGATGGTTTGAATATAACCAAAATCTTGAACTGACCTATCAACTTCATCAACACCAGTATCAATAAGTTCATCTTCATATCTAAATATTTCACATCTTAATTCATAAACATAAAGATTGTTTAACTGATAAAATGGAACTTTGCCTTCTACATACTTAATTTCAAAAAGACCATTATCCAATGGAAGATAAATTAAATCTCCTTCTTGTGGTCTAGTTGCAACTTTAATATCTGGATCATTCAATAGAAATGGAGATATAAAATTTTCATATCTTTCTTTTGAAATAATAAGAGTTAGTTCGTCACTTGTTTTTACTCCAAATTTTGATAGAATATCTCCCTGTGCTCCAAATCCATTAAAATTTGAAATATATGCTTCAATTCTAAAACTATCATCAAATTTTGATACTACAACTTCTTTGATAATTGTTTTCTCATTAATCAACTGTCTGGGCATATACACAACGTCTTGCCCATACATTTTTAATTGTTCGTTAATTAAGTCCTGAACAAGTCTTTGTTCACTTGAAGCACCTTGTAAAAAATAGGGATTTAGTGGTGCCATTATCCTATCATATCCATTGGAGGTAATTCGTATTCCGTCTTGAGTTCTCTCTCAAGTTCTTCAATTTCTCTAATAGCATCATTTAGTATTCTTTCACCATTCATTGTAATTCCACCAGGAAGTTGAACTCCATTAAATTTAATTAAATTTTGTCCCCATTGTCTTTTGATGATAGCAGTCAAATATCTTTTTAACCACCAATCATTATATACAGCAGAAAAGTCTGATGGATCTACAATTCGAATACAATCAACAATGATATAACTATTTTCATTTACCATTGACCAGTCTATATCCAAATATAGTCTATGTTGTTTTTTATTAAATCTTAATTGAACATCTGGAGTTATTAATCTACTAATATCTTCCAAATGTGTTTTTACCATTGCATAATTTAGCAAATCAAGAGCACCATAATAATACAAATCATTCAAAAATATTTGATATTTAAGATTGAACATACCAGATGATATGGTATTTGCATCTGATTTGAATACGTTATTTACTCCAATAATTGTATCTGGAAGTTGAATAAAATTATTTGTTTCTTGATAAGTGACTGTTGTTATTCCAACAGAAGAATTTCCAGTTGAACTTGTATTATCTGTTCTTACTGTATTTTTTTCATCTGGAAGAAGTTTGTGCTTTAAATATACTCTTGCCGCACCATCATAATGTCTTTCATTAAAAAACTGGATAGCATCATCTACCAAATCATCAATTTGGTCGTCATCGACGTTAATTTCTAGAACAGGATATCCAAGTTTTCGCAAACAGTAATCAATTAATCCCTGACGACTTGATGGTTGAGACATTATTTAATTGAAGACTCCAATTATTTAGTAAATGATATGATGTAATGCATTGCAATAATATTTTTTTATCTTTTATTTTATATTGTTGTAATTCCTGCAGTAACTAATGCATTTCCCTCAAAAACTCTTGTTTTTGTCGATCCACTATTTATTAATACATCATAACAATATCTTCCGGGTTTTAATGCTGCAGTTTCTGTTGAACCCAATGATAATCTAATTGATCCATTTGTTAAATTTGGAAAAGAAACTGCAAAAGTTGCTGATGTCTTTAAAGATGCTGATGATTTTTTTAACTTTGCGTATCCAGTATACCCAGTTAAATTCAATGGATTTTTTGATATAGAATCAAGTCTTACTTTTATATTGTTATTAATATTTTCAAGATAAAATGTTTGCTGAAAATCAGCACCCCCTGGAATTGTTATATTAGATACATATATTGCCATTATGATAACTAGATAAAATCTTTCCTAATATATTTAGGATTTGTTTTCTAAGAGTTTTGCGAGTAACGATTTTATTTCAGTCAATTCGGTTTTTAAATTTTCAATCTCACCTTTTTCATCTAATGTTGAGTTTTTAACTCTCAAATATTCTTGATATTCATAATCATTACAATTTACGATTGCATTTGATTTTTCATCACGATACAATCCTTTGTGCCCTTCTACTGGTATCATATTGATGCAATTGCTCTTAGGTCTCTGATGAGTGGAACATATGATTGGTTTGTTCCACTCATAATAATTTTAATTTGAAATCCATTAAATGGAGTTATATTTTTACCAGTAAATTCATAATTACCAAAATCATTTAAAGTATTTGATGCTTGAACAAATCTATCAGATCTTCCATTATTTTTTGAAGAATTGATTACGTTTCCATTCTCATCGAGATTATCATATCCTGGGAAGAATTCATATAATTGTTGTGAATCTGGAGTATCATTTCTAAGCAATCTATACATAACTCTAATGTCATTTGATTTGTGTCTATATGCATCAAATAGAACTTTTAAACTATCTGCTGATTTTTGTAGTTTTACGATTTTAGAAACATAAATTGCTGCATTTGGATCACCACTCAATTGATTAACTCTTGGTTCTAATACAAAATCAGAAACAGGATTATTAATTCTATTCATTGTTGTGATTATATTTACTCTATGTAAATCAATCATTGGAGATACTTTTCTATCACCTGTTGATAATAGAAGTTCCATAGTAAATGATCTATTTCCTGGTAAAGTAGTTAAATTTGAAAGTTCATTTACTTTGGAATAAATTGCACTAGTTTCACTTAGTTGATTGGTAGAATTTAAAGATATATCTTCAAATCCTCTATCTGCAAATGAAATTTCAGTTCCATTTACACTTGTTCCAGTTATTGTTTTAATTTTTGCTCCAACTGATGTTGTTTCTGGTAATAGTGTTTGTATATTTGGTCTAATGCTATTGAATGTAATATTTTGTGTTGCCTTTGGTCCATTGAAAGATCCAACAGTTGGTGTTGATGAATATGTACCACCAGATTTGGATTGTTTGAAGAACAATTCTGAATATGAATTAATATTTCCAGTGCTTCTATCTGCTCCAGAATTTGCTTGATCTATCTTTATGTGATAGGAATCAAGTTCAATTGGATATTTTACTAAATCAACATCTGTAAATTTGTGAGTTTTGTTGATTCTTCTGAGTGAAACTCCATTAAATTCATATTTGAATACAGATGCGTTTGTCAAATGTAATGTTGCAACTGTATTATCAATTCCTCTTCCACCACTGATACCAGTTAAAGTATTCCCACTGATTCCTGTATATTTGATAATTTCATTGTCGATAATAATATAACCTGGATTATTTGGACTAACAGCAATATTTTCAAAGGTTGCTAAAGTACCAATTGAATTCAATGTAATATCACTAGTAGAGGTTGAAGAATAATCAGCAGTCAATTTGACTGGGGCAATATCAGATTCAATTCCACTCAAAGTAACTTGGTTGATTGGTGAATACATTCCGTGATTTTGATGATTGACTTTAAAGTGCAATCCATCAGAAATATTAGTATTGCTAGTTACTACTGCTCCTGATATGGTGGATCCATTATTTGAAATAGATGATATACCTATTGTATTTACTTTTCCTTGAATATTATCAACAACAATAGAATTGACTGCTGAAATAATTCCAACATTATTTGGAATAGTTAAGATGAGATTTTTTCCAAGATTACCTGTATTAGTAGAACTTACGGTTAATGTGTCTCCAGCAGCATATCCAGAACCACCGTCAGTAATAGTTGCAGCAACTGCTACACCAGAAGAAACTGAAAGGTTTACCTTTGCATTTTTACCAAATCCTGTTAGTGATATCAAACTTATATTTGAATATGTTATTGAACCACTTGTAAATCCAGAACCAACATTTGATAATGTTAATGTTGAACCAATTCCAACTGCACCAACAAGAGACTTTAGATTTGAAGTAAAATTAGCATTAGTTGTTTGACTAATTGTATTTCCCACAACCAATGAAGTTTGTTCAGAAACAGATAGACTTTTACCTAAACCAATTAATGCTGAATTTGAATATGCATTTAATGGATTTTTTCTCAATGTTACAATTTGGTTATTGCCAATAGATAGATCAGGATTATAGAATCTAAATGATGCTGGTGAAGTCACAAAGTCTGCTCTGTATAAAGTAAACTTCAAATCTTCTAAATCAGATGCAGTCCAAGTTGATCCATTTTGTGATTTGAATAATGCACCAAGAGTTGGTTGTTTGGAAACAATAATTTTTTGAGAATCTGGTTTATTTTCAGTTGATTTATCTACTTCTCCCATTCGTGAAATCCATACATTATATGAATCGGAAGAAGAAATCAACACAATAGAATATCCAGAACCAACTTTTTCCAAATAAACTGGAGAAGGAAAAGAAAATGTAGTTGCAACAGTACCATCTTCGGATGTTTTAACATCTTTTGGATCTAATGTTACTTCTGAAAATGGTAAAAATGTTTGTGTTGGAAGACCAGATTGCATCGTTCTGATTTGAAGTGTTACTGGAATTCCCTTGGTGTCTTTTGTTTTAAAGAAAATATCACATTTTGTAATATAAACTCCATTAGTATCAGCAACTTCAAAAGATTGCGCCAATGGATCTACCCATCTAGTCGATTCTGATGTTGAAGTATCAGAAGTATTTGAAGTAGATGATGATGTACTAGAACTAAAAAGTGTTCTAGAATCTGTACGTGGAATTCTTTCAACATTTGCATTTCTGATCCTAAGTGTGGAATTTTCAACACTATCTAAAGTTCCAGCAGAAGAAAAATTAACTTCTGCTGTAGTTTCGTCTGAAGTAACTACTGTGGAATTTGTTGAACTTGATGTTAAAACAAAAGTTTTTACTCCAGTTCTAAATGATGGAGTTGATGGGATTGTTGGATCTGGAATAAACAAAGAACCAATGAAAACTCCAGATTCATCTGCAATCATTCTTGTCTCTGAGATGATTGCGATTGCTCCACTGGTTTGCCCAACCAATTGCATACTTTTTGCAATACTACCATAAAAACCAGATGATGCCTGCATTTCTAAACTTGCAGTATCCACATTCAATATTGTAGTTGTTGATGAGTATAAACTAGATAAAGAATTATCTGGTAAATATGGATTTATTGAAAATGTTTCTGTTGGTGAATTGTATGGACCATATTTATGATTTTGTTTTGCAAGTCTAAATCTAATACTTTTTGAATTCAAAGTTCCAACTACTGTTTCACCATCAACAAAAGTTCCACTAGACATTGAAATTTCAATTAATTTTGGTATAACATATGAAGTCATATCAACATTATCAAAAAATGCATAAATTCTTGATGATGGTTTTAATCTTTTTGAAATAATTTCAATATTTCTAGATCTCATTGTTTTTATAATTTCTCTGGAAATAATTTTATCTCCAAGATTTGTAGTATCAAATCTTTCACTAACACCAATTTGAATTCCTTGTCTGGATTGATTTGTTGTTGTATTTACTGTAGTAGTGGTTGTAGTTTCAAAATTGTTTTGTGTTACTGAAACATCAGTAACCTGTCTTCGTCCACCACCAGGATCAATAGTAAATGATTCAGTGGAACTTCCAGTAAATACTGGACCAGAAGATGAACTAGAAACACTTGAACCAGTCCAAGTAGTTTCCCAAGCACCCCAATCGATAGGAGAAAGACCAGTATTGCTATCAGCATTAGCAAGTACCATTGCTGCACGATAACCACCTTCAATATCATAAGTTCTTTCAGATTTTCTTGTATCAATCCAAGTATCACTTGATGGATTTAATTCAATTGATCCAATCCAATTGATTACATTGAATGGATTTACATTTTCACTTCTTGTGGCAAATTGATTTTTTACATATTCAACGTCGGAATAATTTAAACACACAACATCTCCAACTCTTTTTATATTTGGAGAACCTAAATCATTAACAAAACGTAAATCAGCATCTGGATTTGATGTTTGACCAATTCCAATAACTGCCTCAGATCCCAAAAGTAAATCTATAGAAGTTGTATAATGGGTTGGTCTTAATATCCCATTAATAGTATCAATACTTGATTTATAATCTCGATTGTTTATTTCTCCACCATTATATGATCTAAAATTATCAACAAAAAAACCACATTTAAATCTATCTAATTTTGTTGTAGTATCTCTTATTGTTAAATTCTGTGTATCAGTTTCCAATAAAGATAATGACGTGTAGTACTCAACATTTGAAAGTCTATTTTCCAATCTGGAAATGTCTTTCATAGTATATCGTTTATGTTGAACTAAAGATGTTGATGCATTTTCTGATCTATTTAAATATGCAGGTAAACGAATTGTTGCTACTTCTAAACAAGAGTCCAAACTATTTGGAAGTTTGGGTTGAAGTGATGGAACACCTTTGTTTACAATAAATGATCCTTCTTTTGTTAAAAATAACCTATCAATTCTTGGTAGATAATAATCATAAGACAAGTTTATTGCTTTTTGTTGTGCAAAAATACTTTGTGTGGAATTTTGTCCATTAAACAATCTTGATTCGTACTCAAATGGTGATTTTGTACCAGAATATGGAGAAACTCTTGGTCTCAAATCAATAACATCACTTAAAGATATTCCATCAACAGATGATATATCATCTCCATACCTATCTTTATCATAGGAATTTACTCCAACAAAATCACCAGTATCGGATGAATCTATTGTATAATTATTGTAAATAATTGTAATCTGCTTTGTTGGTGCAACAATTTGTGATTTTCTTACAATTCTTGAAAAATCAAGATATTCTGATCTTTGTCCTTCATCCAAAATAAAGTTAGTTCTAATATTTTTATCACCAACTTCAACTGAATCTACAATTCCAGAAATTTGAGATTCTTCAAAAGTAACAGTTTCACCAATAGAAAAACTATTTTCATTCAAATAAACAAATTTTACTGTATTTGTTCCATCATTTGATACTAAACTTGCAACTGCTCCAGTATCTTTACCAACTATTCTTTCACCTTTAATTGAATTTAAAATATTTGAATTCAATCCAATTAATGTAATTGATGGTAATGTTGGAGTTGAAGATGAAGATGATTCAAAAATTCCAATAACTGACTCTACATCTGGAACATTTAATGAAATCTCATCATCTTCAACTCTTAAACCGTAAATGTTACTAACAGTCAAACCACTTGTATTTGTAGAAATACCAGAAGAAGTTTTGTTAATTATTAAACTAGAGCATCTATTATATGTCTTTTTGCGAGTTTTTGTGTTTACTTTTTTGAGAGTAACAGTTAATATTGCTGCACCTGAATTTACAGTAATATTTTGAATAGATATAGTTCTTCCATTTGGAACTAGTTTTTGGTTATCTAATACTGCTATAGTTCCATCAGCAAAAGTTAAATTATAATCTTCTTCATCAAATGGTTCAAATGTTAATGAAGTGTCTGTTTCTAATGTCGCACTCCAGGCACCATCACTAAATTCACCAGCAGTAATAGTATAAGATTTTTTGAATACTACATCAGAACCAGTTAAATATAGATTTGAAACTTTTGAGTTATTTAAACGTGCATATAAAAAGGCATTTTTTGTATTTAAAACATCCAAAGATACTACTTTGAAGTCATTTACAGTAATTGTTGAACCTGGAAGAGCACCAGAGCAAATACCAGAAACAGAAGTCGTTGCTACAATAGTTAAAGATTTTGAAGATCCACTAACAACAGAAACTTTGTTATAAGTAGGTACACTTTCCCCTTGTTTTGTGTATGATACAATATCTCCTACATTAATTCCCACATAAAAGTTTTGATTGGAAGTTGTTACTGTTCCACCAGATGTAATAGTAAATTGAGTTCCTGGTTCTGCAACTGATAGATTTTTTGATAAAATTGGATCAGCAGTAAATCCAGAAGAATATATCTGATGTACATCAGATAAAGAATAATCTTTTAATGATGTGATTGTACGAGAAATATCTAAACCATTAATTTTAATTTGCTCGTTTGTTATAAATGAACCAGAAACTTGATATAATGTTAAAGTCGTAGATGATGATGCATCACTAACCAAATAACCTTTAGCACCACTATTTTTTCCTTCAATATATGCTGGAGCAGTTTGTGTTAAAGCAGTATTGATTGTTAATGTTGTATAAGTTTGAATATCATAAAAAGAACTTTCAAATTGAGTTGAAGCATTTGAATATGCTGCATTTTTTAATTTTAAGTCGTAAAGTCTAGCAACTCCGATTTTTGTTCCAGAAGAAACACCAACGGTTGATGTTCTATCACTATAAAGACTTACTTGTGTTGTTAATCCGACTGCAATAGAACCAAAGACATTATTTAATAATATTTGTCTTCCAACATTAAATGGAATTGATGTATTTTCTGCTCGTTCTGTTGTTCTTGGTTTTTCTATATCTACAATAGTATTACTAATTGTTTCAATCTCATATCCACGAACATAAGCTTTTCCTGGACTTATTGAAATACAAGCAAGATCTTTTGATGGAGTATTTCCTTGATTGGTTTTTTGACTTGAGTAATAAATTCCATTATTTCCAATTCTATCATTTAACGATTCCTTTACATTAATATCAAAAGGTCTTACATAATAATCACCAGATTCATCATAAGTTCTTCTTGCTAATTCATCTCTGATTAAATTGTAATCAGTTTTATCTACAAATTTGGTTAATCCACCATTTTCTACTCGCAATAATTCTACGAAATCTTGATCATTAAAATCATCAATTTCTTTTTTGATTAAAGTTGTAGAGATTTTTAATCTATCAGCACCTGGAGCAGCATAATTTGAAAATCCTTGAGCATTATCAAACAAATCATTATAATTATTTGATGCTACTGCAATTTCTTCATCAATCAAAAGACCAACACGATAAGTTGGAGTATTTGTATATTGATCTAAAATTGCTACTTGCTTGGGAACAGTAATAAAGAATCCACGAACAAAATATACACCTTCTTCAATTTTTGCTGCTGACCCTTTACCAACAGAACCAGAAATAATAGAAGTTGCAAAAGATGTATTTGCTCTAATTGAAGATAGGGTATAATCTATATCTTCTAATGAAATTAGATTTTCACCGTCAACAAAAGTTTTACTTGTAAAATTTGTATCACTAGAACTCTTATACTTTACATATAATGTATAATTATTTTTTTCTGATTCTGTATTTGTAATATAATTCTCTACTACCGCAGTAACACCACTTGTTTCCCCCTTTATACTTTTACCTACAAACTTATCAATGTATGTTGATACTTTAATTCCCAAATGTGTATCATCAATTTGCACATAACTATATTCTGAATCATATCCAATTTGACCTGGAATGACCATAGAACCTTCTTTGAAGAAGTGTTTTCCAAACTTTTCAACTTGATTTTGTAAAATTGATTGAAGAGATGTTAATTCTCTTGCTTGAATTGGAGTTCCTGGTTTGAATAAAACTCTTTGATAACCCTTTGTTTCATCAAAGTCATCAAAGTATGGAGATACGTTTAAATTGGTATTCTGTGGCATTTTTCTTTAGAACTCCAAAACGATTTTAATATCTTCTTTTTGACTTGCTGATCTTGGTATTGGTGGTCTGTTGTCAATATAAATGATTTCACCAGATTTTTTATTGTATTCTGCAGATGCAATACCAGCAACAAAGTTGCTTCCCAGTTGATATGTCTTATTATTTATTACTGTACTAATACCAGTAAAAGAAGTATCAATACTCAATGGTGTTCCAGAAGCAGAACCATTTATTATTAAAGATGAACCAGTAGAACTAAAGTTATTAATTTTATATCCAACACCAACTGTCGCTAGCCCAACTGGTTGATAATACTTCAAAATACCTGTTACATTGTTCCAAGAGGCAACAAATCCAATTGCAGTAGTTCCAGTACTAATTGTCTGGGTAATTGTCGAATCAACTGCATATGTAGTTAACGTTGTAGCAACACCAATCAATTTTAATGCATTTAAAGCACTTACTTCTGCAGTATCTAATGCTTCAACCTCACTTGTTATTTTTGTTGGATTTTTAATAATTCCAATTCTAGCAAAATCATTTCCAATAATAGTATCAGGATTTGTCTCATCTGTATTATAACGAGAATAAATTAAAACTCGATAAGCACCAAGTTCTCTGTAAATATCATATCCATGACCTCCCTTTGGTGGAATAATTATATTAAAACTAGCAATTGTCCCAGTATTTACTAATTCGTCTGGAATTCCTGGTGCCCCTGGTTCAAATTGAATAATTCCGTTTGTATATCCAGTTCCACCATCAGTCACATAAGCATCCGAAACTTTTCCAAAAGAATCAACTACAACGGTTGCTTTTCCTCCAGTACCATCACCAAGAATTGGAATATTTGCAAATGTTTTTGAGATTGGAGCATAACCAGAACCTCTATTAAATATAGTTAAAATTTGAACTCTTCCTTTAATAGCATTATTTTTAATTGAAATGCTTTCTCCGACTGTTCCCCAATCTTCTGGAACAGGAATAAATTCAATAGAATCAAATTTTACAATTTCAGATGGTTTGATAGTATAAAGATATTTCCAAATATAACCATCACCACTTGTTCCTGCTGGTCTTGGTTCCAAATCTACAAATTCTGGTTTATCTACTGATGGTTTTCCTTTTGGATTTTCTGGATCAGAACCATTTTGTAAACAGATATAAACTCTCAAATCATCATTAATCACATAATAATTTGCATCATATAATGATGAGGAATTTGTAACTGGGGATAAATTATAAATCGTATAATCATGCCTATACATTTCATAAGTAGAGCCACTTTCCCAAGTTTTTTTTCTTACCATTCTTCTCACATCACTTGTGGTGACTTTTTTCATAGAAATGATAGTTTCCTTTATTTCACTTTCTTCTTTAAATCCATCTAATGGAGGCAATCCTTCACCCCAAGACGATGAACCATTTGCTTGAGAATTCAAAGCATTTGGTTGCCCTATAAAAGTATAATAAGTATTTGTCGTATCTCCAACACCAATAAGACTTTTTGTAAAAGTCTCAGCATTCATTATTCTAAATTGATCTGATATAATTGCAGACATTTTTATCGTATACCTTTTTTCTATTTATTACTAAATCAAACCACGAGTTCTATAAACTTCTGCTGCTGTAGATAATCCAGTTAATCCATTATTTGTATTTACAATAAAGTCTTTTGGATTTTCTCTTGCTCTATTTTGATAATCATAAATTTTACTCCAAGTGTATCTTCCATAAAATCCAGTTGTATTAATTCCAAGATTTATTGCTTTATTTACACCATTGGGAACAGAAACAAAATCACATCTTACGGTCACTATTCCAGATGATGGATTGGAAACATTTTCTACTCTATAAAGACCATCAATAAATGAAGTTGCTGTCCCAACTTTAATTCCAGTGGTAGTTGTTATTCCTGTTAGTGCATATCCAGATGTTACATTACTATCAAAAATTACAAAATAATCACCTTGTTCCAATTGACTATATGTTATACCAAATACGTTAAGTGATGAATAACCAATACCAAGATTAGTATTATCATAAGTTTCTGATTTTAATTTAAATTCCAAAGAAGATAAACCAATTCCTATTGTATTAACACCAACTATTGTTCCAAAATCACCTTTTGCTTTTATCGAAATGACTTTTTCTCTATTTGGTTTTGGACTTTCAAATATAACAGGAGGAATATTTGATTGCAAATAACCAAACCCACCATTTGTAATTGTTACTGAAGTTATAATACCATTTGCAGATGAAGATATTGCAGTTGCCGTATTGTAAACTGGTTCTGAATATATAACTGTTGCTCCAGATCCAACTGCAATATATCTTCCTTCATAACTTAATGATGGAACAAAAATTAAATCTCTAATTACATTTGATTGATTTGTTGATCTTTTTTCCCAAGTCGATAAATCTAATGAATAATATAAATTCCCATTATTGTCTAATACAGCATAAACACCATCATAATAGTTTATATTTGTTAAATTGTTTGTAATATTTGTATTTTGTAAAGACCAAGTTACTCCATTTGCTGAAGTTATGATTACACCATCATTCCCAACTGAAACAAATTTTGTTCCATCCCATATGACTTTATTTAAATTTTGTGTTAAACTTGAGGGTTTTGATGCAGCATTGACTAAATTCCAATCTTCTATATCAGATGAGTAATAAATTGTTCCAGATTCACCAACTGCAACAAAAATAGTATTATTATTTGTAATTGAATTTAAATTGACTGTGTTATTTTTATTTTTTTCAAAAAATTGTGTAGATCCAATACCAACGGAAACAAAAATAGGTATTGATGCCCCAACTCCAATTGCACCAACAGCAACAAAAGTATTTTTTGTTTCAGAATATGAAATATCTTTAAATTCACCATTATAATTGCTTATTTTGTCTAGTGTGGTATCACTTATAAAATTAATGGTCCTATTAATTAATTTGAATTCTGTCCAAGAAGACAATGTAGTTCCAATACCTGTTGCCGTTATAATTTTTCCAGTTTGACCTACAGCAACATAAGTATTTGTTCCCGCAAATGCAACAGAATTGAATGATATTGTATTTCCATATCCAATAATACTATTAGACCAAGAAATGCCATCTACACTCTTAACTAATAGACTACTTGTTCCGACACCAACAAAAATATTTCCATAAGTGACTGATTTTATTTCATAATTTGTAGTTAATCCAGAAGTTACTTTCCAATTATAAATTGGATCTTTTCTTGTTACAAATGCAGAAGAAATTGCAACTGTTGGATTTGAAACTTCATATCCAGAACCAGAATTTGTAATTGTGATACTTGAAACAGTCGATGCAGCAGAAACATTAACAGTTCCAGATGCAAAATCAACTGTTTTATTGTCGAGAATAATAACATCTCTTAGTTCTTCTGTTAAACCTCTTCCGATATCTTCTACAAATAATGGGAAGGCATTATTTACATATATTGTAGTATCAGTTTTTTCAATTGATTTGATAATTCTTGTTGTTGGTGTATTTTTTGATTTTAAATCTGGTCTTCCTTTTGAATATAAAACACCATTTATAATTCTATCTCTTGTTTGTTTTGTCCATCTAAGAGGTCTTGCTTTTTTTGAATCAGTATTAATTCCAAGACTATCATAAGGAAATGTATCAAATGAATCAAATGAAACAATTTTTTTAACCACACGTTCAAATTGTTCTCTATCATATGGATCTAATATATTTTCTCCAATTTGAATTGAATCACCTTCTTTGATTGTTCTTGGTGGATCTACCTGATCTACATCTAAGTCTGATCCTCTATAATATAAAATCAAACATTTTGAGTTTGCTTTTGGTGCTTCACTAAAAATTATTTGAGATCCAACTATTGTATATGATTCTCCTGGTTTTTGGAGAATATCATTTATAAAAATAAAGAAGTTATTGTCGGTTTTTAAATCAGAATTTGGATCTGCTTTTACTGAAAACGTATCTGTTATACCAAGAGTTGTAACAGTTAATAAGAATTTACGTTTTTTTCCAGTAAAAAATGGTGCAAGACTATTAATTCTAACAAATTGACCTGGATAGAATCCACTAAATTTATCTGTAAATGTTTCTAATATTGTTATTCTAAATTCACTAAATCCTGCTCCAACTGATGGATTTGTAGTAATACCAACAACTTTTAATACTTCACCAACCTTGTAACCATATCCAGGATCTTCCAAAGTAAATCCAGTAATACTAGAACCATTACCAACAATTACAGAAACTTTTGCTCCTTCACCAACACCACTAGAACCATTAGTATAAGCAATACCAAGATTACTATAATTTGGTGGAATTGGTATTTTGATGGTTGGTTTTGCAGCAGTTGTATAACCAGAACCTGGATTTGTAATACTTAGTGAAGTAATTGTTCCACCAGAACCAATTGATGCAGTAATCGTAGCACCACTCCCAATTGTAGACGCAACACTAATTATTGGTGCAATCCTATAACCACTTCCAGCACCAGTTAAGTAAATATTTGATATTGTCCCAGCAGCAGATACAGAAACCGTTGCAGAGGCACCTACGAGTGGTTGATAACCATATCCAGTAGTAATTGCAACTCTAACAATTTTTCCAGCATTTGGAATACCACTTATAAACTTAATAGTATTATTTCCTACCGTGTCGATAATAAAATCACTATCAGATACTTGTGAAACATTATTTAATAATATAAATGGATTGTTGTTTATATCTGTACTACTATTTGTATCAGAATATAATCCAGATATATTTTCACCATTCGACTTTAGTATAAGATTAAGTCTTGTTATGTTGAATGTTGTTGTGGCAATTCCAGTATTTACGTTATGATTTGGATCAATAGTAATCGATCCAACACCTATGGATTGAATAACTGTATTTCTTACAATATATTCATTTTCAGTATATTGCAAATTCAAAACATCACCTAAACTTAAAGAAGAAGTGATGATACCACTAATTATACTTTTATTTGAAGAATTTAGAGTTCCTGTTTTAATTCCTACTGATTCTGTCTTTCCAGTAAAATCTTTAGAAATATCATCAATAATTAAATTTTTATCTGAGGTATTTGTTGGATCAAATCTTCTTGAGAAAATTCTTCCTTGGAATGATGAGTTTACTTGTAAACTTTCTTGTCCTATTTTTCCGTATGGTGGATCGGTAAAATAAATTGTATCTTTAACTATATTAAAATCACCTCTCATCACAGTAATCCCTGCTCCAACTGTATGAGATACCGCAACTGTACCATAGTATGCTCGATCAACAGTTACACTATTGGTTGATCCAATACCAATTGATCTGACTTTCATTAATTCAGAATCAATCATCAAAACATCTAAAGATGTTAATGATGAAATTCCAGATAAGTATATTGTATTCCCAGTCCCAATTGATGTTGTTGGGTATAATGTAGTACCTCTTCTGTATAGTGGAGATTGGATTATGTTATCAATAGTAATTAAAGTACTTGAATTTGGTTCAGGATAAGTAAATGAATGAGTTCCAATTCCATAATTTATAATATCTAAACTTAAAGAAGTGGATAATCCAGATACTTTAAATTGATTATCGTTTATTTTATCTACATATAAAACTTGAGGCAAAAGATCTGTTCCCAAAAGTGTTGGTGAAAGATATAAATTATCTGCTGGAGTAGATCCACCAATAGATGTTCCAGCAATACTAATAATGTCTGTTAAAGATCCATCGGATTTATTTCCAATACTATAATATCTTCCACCATTTACAATTTGAACAGAACTAATTTTTCCTAAAGAATCTCTTGATATGTTAAATTTTGCACTAGAACCAATACCAACTGTTGTAGTACCAGCAATACCAGTATATGTTGAATTTGCTGCAGATACTATTGCTGTACTCGAAACTTTAGATACCTTGAATGATAACGTGTGAGTTGGATTTGCTCCTCCGAGATAAGTTCCAGCAATTGAAACTGTATTTCCTATTCCGTATCCTCTTCCACCATCTTTTAGAACAATAGATGTTGAAATTGGATTTCCAGTTGCTGAACCATCATAAGTAATCCAAACTTCAAATGTTGCACCAGTTCCAATACCGGAAACTGTGTCTGCTGGAATTGGATTTCCAAATCCATAAATTTTATTTGATATATTTGGTACTGTTGTTCCTATGCCAGTAATTGTAGTACTGATTGCTACGTTATAACCATTTTCAAATATTGCACTTCCAATACCACCACCAATTCCCATTATAATTCCACCACCATAATCCTTAGTCGCAAATTGTGTTTCGACTAAAGATGTTGTACCAATACCAATTTTTGTTTGACTTACTGCTGTTATTGGATTTATTGAAGAATATGATATTTTCTGTCCTGTTTGGAAGTTGTGATTTGTCAGATTAATTATATTATTATCAATATTAATAATTGTACTAGCAGAACTAACAAATTCACGATAGAATAATGAAGTTCCTTTGCTGGTTAATTTGAAAGATTTAGTTCCAACCACAGAATTTCCAGCAAGTCTTCTTCTGATTTTTACATCAGAAGATTGAGTGCCGTGATTTAATCTATGTGGAAGATTTAATCTTACACTCCCAACACCAATTTCAGCAATAACGGTACTGTCTGGAATAAGTAAAGTGGAAAATCCTACATAATCACCAACACTTAAACTTGTAGTAGTAAGATTTATATAATATGGATATAAACTATTAAATGTAGCAGTTGTTGTTCCAATTGAAATATACTCATTTGAACCATCAAATTGAGTACTTATATCATCAATCATTAAAACTTTATTTGTTTTGCTTAAAGTATAAGGTTTAAGTGTTAAACCAAAAATAGGTCCAGTTACACCAATACCAGCAACATTTGCTTTTTCTGCTCCAATATTTACTCTCTCAATTGAACCATCTTCAAATAAACTTTCTTCATCTTCTGTGACTAATGATAGGTTATTTCTAGTATAAAATGATGAAACATCATCGAGGTTTATAAGTAAATTTAAAGTGGAATTTGCAATTCCAACTTTTAGGTTTTTGGTTGCGGTTGATAGGGCAATACTAATTACATCCAAATCGGAGAATTCTTTAAATCCTGCTGGATGAATAATAGAACGAACTGGTTCTTTCCAAATATCATAAGATACTTCACTCTTGATTGCATACGAAAACTTTTGATAATAAGAATTATCTGAAATTCTTTGTTGATAATTATTTAAAAATCCAACTTCATTTCCAGCATCATTAATTTTATCTCTTGTTGCTCCAAGTGTTGATTTTAAGTTAAACTTATTAGTAAATTCGACAGTACCATTCAATAATGATTTTTCACCTTTTAGTTTATTTCCAACTTCCAATTCACCTTTTGCATCAATTAATCGCAATTGATTAATATCATTGTCCCAACCATTCTCCATAACAGTTGCTGAAAATACTAAATTTCCAGAATTGTCAACCCCAGTAACTTTTTCTCCAGAGATATAACTCAAATCATCAATAAGAATCATCTCAAATTCAGGCATATCTTTTCTATTAATTGCAACTCCATAACCATAAGTATTAATATAATTACCTTCAAGATTATCTTGATTTAACGATAACACAGATCCATTTTTTCCAGTCAACCCAGTCATACTGAAGGTTACTGTAAAGTTTTCTGAACTTATTCCAGTTACAGTAAAAAACTTATATCCATAATCTTTTGAGTTAAAATTATCTTTTGTTTTATCTTGTTGTCTGCATTTTTCTATAAAAATTTCATCTCCAATAGCAAATGGGAATATAGTTTCTGTTTTTCCATATCCTGTTGTAATCAATGGATATAATTGAGTATCATTTAATAATTCTAAAGTGACTGTGGAACCATTATTTGTTGCTACAATATCGTCAATCTCATATCCATTAGAATTGTTTATAGGTACAATTTTTAATGGTGTCGTCAAATCATTAGTATTTTCAACAACTTTTACACCAATAATACTTCCACTTTGCAATTCGGCAGATAATTTTATCTTATCATTTCCAATAACTTTGAGTGATGGAGCAGTATTATATCCTCTTCCTCCAGTTGTTATACCAATATAATTAATTCTTGAAATATCTTTAATTTGAACTATTGCTGGAGAACTTAAAAATGGTTTTAATGTACCATCTGTTGGATAGTTAAATCCGTCTTTAACTCTTTCTAATTGACTAACTTTTCCTATTGTGAATGATGATGATCTAAGAATAGCATTTTTGCCAGAAATTGTCTCAATTGAAGAAATTTTTGGTAATTTTGTATATCTTTTTCCACCAAAATTAACTTTTATTTTTGATATTGAACCAGAAGTATTGGTGGAATTTGTATCATAAAAAATAGTAGATACTCCGCTCGAAGTTGTGTATAATGTATTCTCTGGTTTTGTATTTAAATTAAACTTAAATTCTGTACTTCCAATTCCTATGATTGGATATTCATTATTAAATGTACTAGGAACAATTTTAATTCTATTGTTTCCAACAACTTCTTTATCATAAGAAATCTGGAATAATTCTGCAGATGAAACTGTTAGTGGTATTAAATTATAATATAGTTCATTTGAAACATCAGTTGTTTGGGTATTTAATTCTCTTGTATTATTACTAATATATTTAAAGTTTTCAATCTCTTTAACAAAATTTGGATCTTTATATAATCTTAAATCCATACCAGAAACTGTACCATCACTCAAATCAAAAGTTAATACATCACCTTTGGTGAGACTGATTGGTGGATTGATAAGAGCAATGCTGTGATTGGAAGTACCAACAGTTGTAAAACTAATACAAGTTCCAACAGTTGTATCATAAAGATAACTTGATAGTTTTATTTTGTCTGGGTCTTGTTTTAAGATATAATAAGTATTGTTATTAGTTAATCCACCAATAACAGTATTTCCATTTGTATAGTATACAATCTTATCACCAGTTTTTAATTTATTACCAGTTATAGTAATTTCATTTGTTTGTGTGTTTACACCAACTGAAGAAGCACTGAAGTCAATTTTATCTGTTGTGATTTTTCTAAGTATGGTATCGTATCTTAATTTTATTGTATTTGAAAAACTTGGAAATACATTAAATTTTATTTTATCATTTGTTTGTAATCCGTGTGTTTGTGCTGTAGAAACAGTTACAGAGTAATTTTCAAAAGTTCCAGTAATTTTGGAATATTGTGTTGTCAAAGAATGTGCTAATCCAGTGTTTGGTGATGAACTAAAATATAATGAATTTGATGTCGATCCAATTCCTGTAATTGTCGTAAAACCTAAAGTAGATAAACCAACATAGTCATTTCCAAAATTTACAGCATAAACTGTTTGATTTTGACTCAATCTAAATGTAGATCCAGTTCCAGTATTTGATACTACAATGCCATTTCCATTCAAACCAACATTATAAGTTAATGATTGTCCTGTATAATATTTGTGATTTTGTATATAAATTGAACGAGAAGGAACAAATTTATCATATATTGATCTATTAAAAGTAACTAAAGAAGTAGAAATTCCCCCACCAAGAGTATGATTTGGTAAAATTTGAATACTTCCAATTCCAATACTTACAACAGTCGTTCCAGCAGAAACATTAGTCCCAGAAACATAATCACCAATTTGCAATGCAGTAGTATTAATTCCAATGTAACTGGTTATTCCAGCATTAAATGTTCCAAAATCAGTTTTAATGCCAATCGATTTATAATAATTTGTTCCACTTGTTTGTATTCCTATTGTATTACTAGGATTAAAATATGTGGTTTTATTTTCTATGATGGTATCATCATATTGTGGGGAATTGAATGTAAATGTATTTGGAAGCAATACAACAGATGAAATTCCTGCAGTGTGAATTCCAGTATAATTTTCATATCGATTTACAAATAATTTTGATTCTGAAGATGAAATATCAATAACTCTTAAAGTTTCTGTATCAATTTTAATTAAGTTATCGACTTCAAATCCAGAAACATCATTTACAATAATGTAAGTTGTTACACCAGTAGTTGACTGATTTGGAATATTGTTTATTAAACTAACACTTTTTTGATTTACTGATATTTTTTTAAATCCTTGAATATAATTATAGGGACTAGAAGAAATAGAAGTAACTAAAATTTCATCATTTGTAATCAAATTGTGAGGTATTCCTGTAATTCCCTTTACTCTTGTTCCTTTTGTAATAAAAGTAACACCAGAAAAAGTAGATACTCCAATTTGAATATTAGAAATTCCCTTTCCTTTAACTCTTGAAATTGCAGCAGATAATCCAGTTCCACCAGAAGTAGAATTATCAAAAATAATATTATCACCTGGTGTATAACCCTGACCTGAATTATAAATTGATATCGAGTTTATACCAGAAGACTGTATTTGCTTTACTACAAATTCTTGTTTATATTTTGATTCTACTTTATTAATTAAATCATAAGATGCATATGCAGAATTTAAATAATATGGACCAGTATTTCTTACTATATCAAAATCATTAAAATTTAATTCTTGATTAAATGATGGTTCAAAATTTTCTGTTATTGGTAGATCTTTAAAATATGAACCAATTAAATATGGATATTGTGGATTTCCCTCACCATCAATGCTAAGAAAATATCCATAATTAATATTTGGAAAATCAGGATTGTTTACAAACATTCCATTATATTCATCCAAATCTCCATTGGATGTTGATCTATCAAAATAAAAATCATCAACAAAAAAACCAGATCTAAAGTTTGGTCTCAAATTTGAATTAATTAAGGCAGTTATTTCAGGATCATTAAATTTATTATAACTTGAGTTTAATTTTTTGATTTCCCCATTTACCTTACCATAAGGACCAAAAATAGGATTTCCATCATACGCCCATCCCAAAATCTGATATGGATTTGTTGCTGCTGTTGGTGGATTTTCTTTTCCTTCTATATCAATAAAATTATTTAAATTTTTTCTTAATTTTTTTGAAGGATAATAATTTACAAATTGTAATCCAAAATCAATATTATCACTTGGTGTAATAATACCTTCATCATTCGAATTAATAATTGATTTATTTTTTTCAATTTGATTTATTTTCCATTCAAATACATTACCTTCAAATGTTGCATTAGAACCTCTTTTTTCTATTGTTAACTCTGTATTTTTTTCATCATAGTTTATTCCAGAGTTTGTGACTAAAATTTGTGTAATTTTTCCATCTACTATAGTTGGAAATAATTCAGCATATTTGCCAGTTTTACTAGTAATAACAATATCAATATCATTTGTATATCCTTTTCCTGCATTCAATATTTGAACATCAACAATCAAACCATCAGAAATTACTGGTTTCAATAATGCATCTGATGTTTGTTTACTTACAGAAACAAGTGGTTTTCTGTGAAAGTTGATAATGTCTGGTGTTCCATAATTAGTTCCATCATTTTCTACAAAAATATTATCAAAAGAACCAAGAACAATCGGATTCAATGATGGTTCTACAATTGTCGTAGTAATTCCACTAATTGCCTCAACACTAATTTCAATTGGTGGATATGAAAATTTGTGTGTTCCAACACCAACAGAATCAAAACTTATATATTTTTTATTGAGATAATTTTCTCTAGAGATATTTGTAGAGACCCCAGCAATGGATAGTTTGAATTTATTTTCATTAACTACTGTTACGTAATAATTTGTCTGAGTGGATATACCAGATATTTTAGTATCTGTTGTTGTGTATAACACCAAATCTTCATTCTTAAAATTATGATTTTTTGCAAAAATATAATCATCAAAGGTATTAATTCCATTGGTTTGATTGTCTACAGACAATCTAGATGGAACTGATACAAATCTATTTGAATATCCAGAACCACCATTCTTTACATATATTTTTGTTATTGTATTTTTTGAATTTACTGTTTTGAAACTATGAACTCCAGAATAACCAATACCACTTATTGAAATAGTATTAATTCCAGATATGGAATCATTTTTTGTTTTGTATAATTTGATCTGTGTTGTACTTGTTACTCCCACAAAATATGAAGCACCATCAATAAGTGGAGATATAGAAGTATTTGAATTTTTATTATAAAAAACTTCTTCTGAATTATCAAAATTATGATTTTGAGAAAAATTAATATTATTACTGTATATACTAGATGCTTTAAAATTTGAAGTAATTCTTGTTTTTACTAAATTTGATTCCAATACTGCTCCAGAACCATTTCCACCAGTAAGGATAATTTTTGGTTTTGATTGATAACCAATTCCAGGTGATAATAATTTTACTTCATTTAAACTTCCTGTTATGCAACCATTAACTATAGCACCAGATCCAGAATTATCTTCTACACTTATTCCAGAAAAATTAATTACATCATATCCTTGTCCTGATGCATTAATATTTACAAAATCTAATTTTCCATAGTAAATATTATCTTGAAAAACAGTTGTTGAAAATATTTCAACCCCATCTGCTAAAATACCTATTTTTTTATTAATTGTTTTTCTTTTTTCTGGATCATCAAAAAATTGTTCTTTTTTAATTAAATTTAATTTTTTAAATAATTTTTGATGCTCTAATGTTTTGTTTTGATAATTTAATTTTACAAAATAATCTTCATCTCCTACATTCGAAAATTCAATATAGTTTTTTGTATACAAATCAGTATTACTGTAAGAAAGACTGATATTATCACTATCAATACTTGTCAAGAAGTAAATTGAAGTTTTAATTCCAGAATTGGAAGACGAAACATAATAAATTTTTTCACCAGTATAAAAATTGTGATTGGGGCAATTTAATATGCTTGTGATACCTGATTCTGCAGTAACTTTTATTTTTCTATCCGTTGCATAAATCACATCATTTGGTAATCCAGAAGAAGTAACATAAAAATTTTCAAAATTGTAATCAACATAAGTATTCTGTACTCCTGTTGGTAAATTGATAATAGATGGAAAATAATCTAAAGCACTATTTGCTTTTTTAATTATTTTTTTAATTTCAGTTTTTGTTGATATATTCAATCCTACTTCTTCAATATCAACATAATATCCAATAGAATTGGAACCATAAGTTTTTACAGTTGCTGATAAAACACTATCATTTTCATCAGACGGATTCAATAAATTAAATTTATCTCCAATAATAAAAGTCAATCTATCATAAAAATATATTCTATTACCAACAATTGATTTTATCGTATGTGATGTTGGTAGATTATAAATCCAAAAATTAAATTCCTTTCTGTCATTCAAATCATTTCCAAATGAAGAAAGTTGGATTTTATCTCCTACTCTTAAACTAGATGTTTCTGAATAATCAATAGTATCAATCACATTAATTAATCTAAATTCAACTTTAGATCCATTATCTAGATATGAATATAAAAAGTTTTCCTCTACCAATTCTTCACCAAAGTTTAAATCTGCAAAAATTCCAGAAACTCCAAGAAATTCAGTTAAAGTCTTATCTGTATAAGTTAGAGTTATTGGATTTGATAAATTTGATGTTTTTATAAACAAAGAACCACTTTTATTAAATCCAACTGTAGAATCTACTATAATTGATGATGCTCCTTCGGCAACAAATTCTGAAATGTTTGTTTTTTTTGTAGTTTCAAAATTAAATACAAAAGAAGTTGAATCTAATGAAATTTCATACAAATCTCTATCATCTAATGGTCTATATTCTACATTATAAACTGCAGCGCTAGCAGTGTTTCCATTTAATAAAGATTCAAATATTGTTTTTCCTTTTAATTGTTTTCTTAAGTCATAATCGCTAACTCTGAATGTTTCATCCCTAACTATTTGTTCGACTAAAATATTTTTAGTTACCAGATAATTATTATCAGAAGGTCTTAACAAATAATCTTGTGGTTTTAAAACTTGGATATCTTTACCAAAAAGAATACTGAATAAAATTTTATAAGATGTATCAGATCCTTTTGAAATATAAAAATCCTTTGCTCTAGATAAAATATTTTTTAAATTTAATCCAGTTGTAAAATTTCTATCTTCAAAACCAGGTAAAAATTGAGTTTTAAATTTTTTAAATATTTCATTAAAAAATAATAAGTTTAAATTCGTTACTGTTTCTGCTTTGGTGTGAGATGATGAAGATGTTTTTGAAAAAACGAAAGATTCATTATTTGAATGTTGGTCTATCCCACTAAATCCACGAACGCATCCAGTAAAACTATTTGTAGTAATACCAGTATATGTAATAATTTCATCATTGATTTTTAATAGACCATATTTTTGTGGAAATCCTATAGTATGATTGACAGGAATGGTATCATCAAAGGATGTAATATCAGAAGAAATCGTGCAAATTCCAACTGTGGTATAAAATGTTTCATTATTGAAGTTATCAATACTCTTATATTGTTGTAGATTGACTGCTAAATCTACAACACCAGTTTGATGTTCTTGAGAAATATAATACTGCTCTAAAAATTCTTTAAAAAGTGGAGAATCATCATTTAAAAATTCTGGAATTTGTGATTCAACAATTGATTGAATTTTTACTCTCTTGATTTCTGACATTTTATCTTGTATAATTTCCGTTTACGTAACTTGATGTGACTGCATATTGTGTTGCTGAAGTATTTTCACCAGATGTAATTACATCTTCCAACACACTTACATTAAGTTTAGTAGTATCTAGTTCCAAGTATATATCCTTCAACGCAAGGACATCGTTTGACTCTGGTATTGCTTCTATTTCAATACCAGCAGCACTCATAGATGATGTGAATACTAATGTAGTTAATTTGATTTCACCTCTCATATAATTTACAGTTCCTGCATTATTGTTTACGATAACTGGAACACCATCAACCAACTTAAAGAAAAATATAATTCCAATTTCATCAGTTTTTGGAATATCACTCATATACAAAGTTCCACTAACATCTTTTACTGTAAAACCACTTGATTTTATATTATATCCTCTACCATCAGAATTTAATTTTTTGATGTGAAATTCATTCCCAAAACATATTTCATATGTTGCTAATTTATTGTATTCTGGTTGCAAATCTCTTCTAATTTTAATTTTAGTAATATTAGAAGTAATAGATGTGCTAGTATTATCAATTAAAGAAGAAACTTTACTGTATTTAAATCTACCACCAAAACTATTTAACTCTGTTGAGTTACTATAAGATTCTAAAGTTTTTACAACTCTTAATTGTAAATTGTTTGGATCTATTGTGGTACTCTTATCGTAATAAACTGTTGTATCTAATTCCACATACATATACTTCAAATCAATAATTTCTGGTTTAATTCCAGCAATTGAATATTGTCTTAAATCTTTTTTAATACTATCTTTTGTAATTTGTGAAAGATATTTACCATTTCTTGGTTTGATTGAAATAAACACTTTACCATACTCTGGTGGATCTATCTCATCCCCTCCATATGCCGTTACAGTGTCTATATTTGGAAAGATATATGGTATCAATCCTTTATAATCATTTGCAGTTACTGCACGGTATTGTGAAGCATATACTCTTGGTCCAAGATACTTAACCGAATCAATTGATTCAATATCATCACCATTTTCTGATGGTTGAACGGTAGTTAATAACGAAATATTGTTTGTAACTGAATAACTATTATTGTCAGTTAAAATTCCAGAAAAAGTAAAGTTTGCTGCACCATTTGCATCTTTTCCATTTGTAATAATATAACTAATAAAAATAGTACTCCCACTAGTTGGTTTTTTACCTATAATATCGTCACCAAATAAAATTTCATATTGTTCATCATCTATTTCTTGTGTTAGAAAAAGTTTTGAATTTTTATTTACCTGAAAAATATTTGAATACGATTCATACTTTTCTGAAATAACACCACTAACCTTTACACGAATTGTAGATGAATCTACACCTGTGTTTGGAATTGTAAATCTTTGATTTACTTGTGATTTGTCTACAGTATATGATTTCGTTAAATACGAACCTTCATAAACATCAATACCTGTGAAATTTGCATATCCATTATTATCAACGACTACTGTAATATCTTCTGGGATTGAAAAGATATAATTACCATTCTCAACAGCACCTAAAGCAACGATTCCTGCCTTTAGAGTAACTGTCTTTGAATTTAAACCTATTGTATTAACTGTAAAACTAACCTTTGCCTTTGATGCCCTTTTAGACCTGGGAACATATCCAATATTACGTGCAAGGGAGACTACATTTTCTCGAAGAGTTGCACTATCAATAAAGGATTCATTTACTGCCATATTCGTATTGAAGGCAGTAATATAAGAGTTGTATGCTAATACATCAATTAAACTTGAAAAATTAGATCCTTCAAAATCAAAATCCGTGAAATTACTATTCGATCTCAGATAATCCTTTATCTGAGTACGTAAATCATTAAAATCTAGATTTGTGAAGTTATTGAAGGACATTATATTCTAGTTGGTTGTAAAAGAAACTCTATATTTTGAGGAGGAAATGGAAGTCCAACAATATCGTAAGAAATTTTTACATTTAATTCATTCGAATCTTCCATAGATTCAACCATTACATCATTCACTGCAATTCTTGGTTCAAAGTTACTCAATACTGTTTTAATTTCTTCATCAAGTATTGTCGAAACTTCTAGTCCATTGAGTTCAAATAAAGAATTATCAACAGAGGTTCCTAATAAATTATTAAAGAACCTCTCACCAATACGTGTTCTGACTAAATTGATAACAGATTTTTTAATTGCATCCTCATTTCTTAATATAAGAATATCATTCGTCACTGGATGTCTAGAAAAAGACAAACTAATGTCCTTAAAACTTCTAGAAATGCTGATAGGCATTTAAACAATGAGTATATTTAATATATCTATAATACTTTTTAGATCATTTTTCCATATGTTGGTTCTGTTCCATAGTCCCAATCATCATAATCTTCATCATTTCGAATTTTTTCATGTAATTCGGTTTGTTTCTTCAGATCATGCTTTGGTGCATAATCGTGCATAATCTCTTGAATTACTCTTTTTGGTTTTTCTTTATCAATATCAGTGATGAGTTTTGTAGTTCCCCACATCTCTCTCATATAATTTTTGTCTCGATCAACTTGGTAAAATGACATTTTAGCTCCTCTGTTTTTACAATTAAAAACAGAACTTTTAAGGAGGTTGCTATCTCCTTTAAGTATTTAACGATCCAACTGACGAAGTTTATAATTCTCTGAATTAAAATACTTTAATAATTCCAAAGCAATTAATTTTGGATTTCCCTCACCACAAGTATAAACATCTATCGCAATACAACCTTCCTCAGGCCAAGTATGACATGAAACATGACTTTCCGAGAGTGCAATCACAATTGTAACTCCTTGTGGATAAAAACAATGCTGAAAAATATTCAAAATTGTCATTCCAGCACGTTGAATGCCATGTTCCATCACCTTTTGAAGAGCAATACCATCGTTTAGAAGGTTATGTTCTACACCATAAACCTCCAAAAGAAGGTGATTGCCCATCGAAAACTGTTTCAATTCCTATATTCCCACGAAATTTTATTTATTTAATGTAAAAACCACTACGATAATAATCTTTATCTTTAATAAAAGTATAATCTTTGTTGCTTTCTACTTTCTCATCATTCCAAACAGGAATTGCTACAGTATTATTGTATCTGAAATCAGGATTTTGACGAAAATGAACCTCAATTAACTTTCCATCAATAAATTCACAGTTAATCCATTTATAATTTCCCTTTAATTTTGATAAAATTGAAGGAAATTCAATCTTTTGATCTATTTTTTCCCATTTTCTCCATTTATAAAGAGGATCCTCACTCTCTTTTTCTCCTCTAACTACTAATTCTGCTTTCTCATTTTTAAAATCAACACTTAAATGCTCTCCATCAAAAACTTCACACCAAAATTCTGCTGGATGAAAGTGATCCGTCCATTTATATACAAACTCAATTCGAGCAAATCTTCCCATACCAAGTAAGTTAAAAGAAGGACGTATAATATAAAAGTCAGATTTAGGAACTGTAGTTCCAACAGGACCACAAGTATAACCTAAAACCTGACTTAAAAATAATTTGTTATAAATCCATAGATCGTCTTGATGAATATTATTCCACTCATCATTCCCATCTAATAGATACATTACCTTCCCTGCCCTCTATATTTCTTACGTGCCGCATTACGACTCGTAGCAGCATATTTAGTATTTCTCCCATCTCCTTGTCGAGTATTCTTTGGAATACTCTCAATCTTCATATCTTTCCGACTTTTTTGTGCCATCGATAATTCTCCATCTAACGGTTTTTATAAGGGGGTTTTTATAAGATCTCCAAAGCCATTAAAAAATGCTTCTACAAGACTTTCAAAACCTCATAGAAGCATTCTATCATAACGTCTTGAAGAAGGTCAAGAAAGACCTTCTATACACTTATCAGATAATCCGTGTCTTCTCGTGTCCAACACGAATCAAAGGATCACACCAAATCTCATATCCTTGCTCTTTTGCATCCAAACAGAAACTTACATCCTCTCCACACATATCTTGAACCTCTCCAGATTCAAAGACTTGCATCTTCGGTGCAAACCATGGATACTCAAGACTCTCAAATACTCCATTCTTAATCAATACCCATCCAAATCCAGTGTAATCTACTGTAAATGGTTTACGACGTTTCTGAATTGTTTCTAATGTCTCATGATTCATTACACCACCAGACTTACGGAAATCATCCTCCTCCAACCAATGGGCAACAGATGTGGTGTGACCATCCTCAGTGCAATACCATCCAGCAGCAATATCCTTATCCATTGCAACAAGACGATAGAACTTCTCAGTGTCAAATACAATATCACTATCAATCCAGAGTTGATAATCATATTGCAACTTGCCGTCCCAAGGAATTTGCTTCGGTCCCCTGAGTACATTCGCACCAAGTACCTTGCACCTAGCAAAGTTTACCATTGAACTATAATCTTGACTAATCTGAATACTTGCACCATTCTGCACTAAATCAAAACAAAGTTGCACAAAGTTCTTCAAGTAAATGTAAGATACTCCTCGTCCTGGAAGACAAAATACAATTGACTTCCCACGAATCATTTCTTTTGCTGCTTCTAAATTAAACTCTCCCTCAACAGGTCCTGTTGGAAGTTTTGCCTTTACCGTAAATCCTTTAGACATAAAATAATTTTTTCGATACTACATTATTTTACCACAGCAAATCATTCATTGCAAATGGTTTCATCCTTATTTATCTCTACCTGAATATCCCCATCATTACCCCCAGATGTCCATACAAGTCCTCTGATAATTCTCAGATTATCCTGTAAATTACTCTGCGGTACTTGACTTAATATCTCATTCCCATTGACTGAAATATTATAAGTATTCATTCTCCTCTACCTTTCGTAGCAAATCCTCAATCTCCTCCCTTAAACTATCATTGATAACTAAGATCTTATCAGTATCTAATCGATGCTGAATTGTATCAATTAACATATCTCTCTCATAATCATCAAAATCTAATCTCATTGTTCTCTCAGGGCATTTTTTATTATATATCTTTTCAATTCCTTATACTTGGAAAAATTTTGCTGGAATTTTTTTTATATTTAACTGTATTTGACTGCCAAAAGCAAGACTGTGTAGACTACAGGGACCCATTAATCTTATATACGGGGGCAACGGTTTATAATAAGAATACAACAACACAAAATATAACTGTCAAACAGTGCTGTTGTATTATAATAGACGAACAATCACGAATAGTTTATATTCATTACTGTTTGATTATAATACAAACCATAGGGGGAGAGGTGCTATAACGAACGGGGAGGATATAAGTGCTTATGTAACACTGTGTGATTGTAATTGCAAACCATAGGGGGAGAGGGCAATAATCACGAAGTGCTTATAAGGTATAAGATAAGGGGACTACAAGATAGTACACAGAACTGTGTACAACGAATAGTATAGCACAGGACTGAAAGAATTGCAAACCATAGGGGGAGTGGTCTTATAACGAAACTATTGTGTTGTTATAACATAAGACGAATGTATGTGTGCGTTGTGAGTATAACGAAGTGTTATAACGAACTCTTATGTATAACGAAGTCTTATGACGAAGTGTTATGGACCACGAAGAGTTTTCCACAGGTTTTCCACAGGTTTTGAATAGTTTTCCACAGGACGAATTTTATAAACCCTTGCAAACACTACGAATGCTTATAAACCTGTGGAAAACTTTGCCTGTGGAAAACTAACGACTTCCCCTATAGAAAACTACTGAAACCTGTGGAAAACTATTTCTCCACAGAGCATAAGTCTTATAATAAGTCAAGATGCTCTGTGCCAGTCCTGTGAGTGTCTGTGAGGCACTTGACATTTTTTGATTCTTATGGTAGAATGCTCGCTTAGACAACAAGGACTAGAGGCATTTATAAGGGTATAAGGACCTTTATAATAACCATTATATATCAAGACACAAAACACGTAACTATGTTTTTTAATACATTTAATTTAATTATGAAATGTAACGTAATTGTGTTGTAATTGATAATCTATACTTATGAGCATAAGGAATAGAGTGTGAGAGAGATGAGAGATAGTCTCAGTATCGCACATTAGATAAAGCAGCAATCAGTTCATTTTGAATATCTAGAACTTCGTATTCATCATCACAACTATCAAGATCTACTGGTATAAACTCATTCAGGTTAATTGTGTTATCAGTGTAGATAGGAGTATGAAATAGTTCATAGTCTTCACCTAACGTATAAACAGCACCGTGATCTTCTTTGTGTAGGATAAGCATTAGTTTTGTTGGCAGAGTTTAATAGCATCAGTGATGGATGTAGTGATATACTTACATTCACCATTGGTGTTACATACGGCATAAACCTTTTGTTGAGTGTTAATGTCGTAGGTGAAACGGATAGTCATTAGTTAGAGAAAGAAAGAACTTGAGTCAGTTTATATCCAGCAAGATTACCGAAGTTTTGAGTATGTGCTTTATATTCGTTTTTAGCAACAATAGTCTTAATGTGTTTGGTATTGCAATGTTGAAAGATGAACTTTTTCATTTCAATAAGATTTAAAGGAATTGATTAAAGTCAGGCACCCAGAGGATTTCTACTGGTCCTTCGTGATCTTCATGAGTAAAGATTTCTCCCCATTCATAAAAGATTGCTCGGGCATTGTGTCTATGCTTCTTTCCTTTCTTATCAATAAGTTTATGAAATCTTTTATCAATTTGATCGAATGTAATATGCATTTGATCATTTAATTGTTCATCAGTCATTAGATAGAGGCAAATGCAGATTGATCTTGTTTTTGTGATTTGATCTGTTTATTATAAGCAGACCTTTTCTTTTGTGTGAACTGTGAAGGCAATTTTGTTTTACCTTGCACCTCATCAATCAGAGAAATAAGATTGAGAAGGAAATACTTTTCCATCTTTTCTCGTGTAGTCAGTTCAGTCATCTGCTTTGGTTGATTACTCCGTAATCATAGCACGGGTCAGGGGGGTTTGGGGGGTATAATGTGCCAGAAGGATTACTGGCACATCGTATAATGCGTCTCATATGGGACGTGTTACACTAGGCAAATGGATTTGCAAGTTGTGGAATTGTATTAAACTCTACAACCTCATAAGGAATTGAATGATTGAGATAGTTCTCAACTTCAAGACTCATCTCAATGCGATTTACAAACTTCTTGGATTGTGTTTCACCTTGAAATGTAAGAGTTTTTAGAAACCACTCTTTGGATACATTACCCATTGGTGTTTTGATTGGATAAAAATCAACCACCATTGAACCAGTCTTAGATTGCAGTTTCATAATTCAGAATTGAGTGCTAAACACATAACCATTGCCGTTGAAAATAACATCCAGATTTTCAAATGATGCTTCCCAATCAACTTCTACAAAACTAGGAAGATCAACAACATAACAATCACTTACATAATTCTCTGCATAATGTGCTTTGGATTCCCATTGCCCACGATAAGCATCTTCAAAACAAGAAAAAGTGAAAGAATGAAGACCAAACTCTTCAATGAAAGCATCGACTGCTTCGTAAGAATACTCCTCACCAACAGTCACATACTCTTCATAAAAATTGCGGAAATCTGCTTCAGAGTTCGCATCAATAAACTCTACAATATCTTCCAGAGAATAAGAATCTTCTAGAAGTTCTTCAATTTTATCAACAGTTTCCTGTTCGTAAACTTCTTTGTAATTCATAGTGAAAGGGACAGACATTGGTTTTCTTTTGATTACTCCGTAATCATAGCACGGGATCGGGTGCTATGGGGGATTATATGGACAGTGCTACAAGTGGCACACAGGGTCAGGCAGCAAGCACAAGTTGTGCTACTTTATCCTCTCCTGCGTGTTCTTGCAACTTATCAAAAATGAGTTCAAATTGTTGAATCATATTTTGATAATAAGCAGCACCTTGATGATCTCCATCATCATATACTCCTTCTTCTACAAGTTGAAGAGCAGAGATAATATCATACAACTCACCAGATGTGAATGAAATTTGTGTCATAATTGTTTGTTTAATAGAAGTTGTCATCATCACCAATCATATTTCCTAAACACATCCTCTACATTTGCATCAGCATCAAATAACACATAAACAACATCATCGTATTGCTCATTAACTGATTTCAGCAAATCTACCAGACAAGGCATACTTTCTTCAATATAAAACTCATACATTTCTGGGTCAGCATTCACCAGAGAACAAGTATCACTATGAATATAAGAAACCTTATCAATCTTTTGTGCCTCTAAAGGATGAAGATGTGCTGTTGATAGTGTGAGGATTTTAGAGAATTCCATTAGAAACGAATGATAGGGTGGTCTACATCAAGCACATCTTGTGCATCAGTCGCAAACACTAACTCTACATTGAGTTGATAATACTCATCGGTGCCTTCATCATAAACTGCAACATCCTGATTGAGTTGCTCATCATTGAGTTGTTGAAGTTCAGCAAGAAGTTCTTTGTAAGTCATTTGAAAGATTCAGCAATAATAGCAATGATAACAGCAATAGCAATAACTACAACTGCAAGTGAAAGACTAATCCAAATAGGAGACAATACCCACCACCAAGACCAAGTAATAACGTTAGTCAGTTTGAGACCAATAAACAATACAGTCAGAGCACCAGGAAAACTAATACCAGAAGAAGATGACATAGTGTTAGAAGTGTTAGAAAAACGTGATTGTTTGATTGCTCTTTGTTCAATCAGGTCAAGAAGTTTGCTCATACAATGTCTAGAAGAGTGAAGAGTTCTCGTTGTGTTTGAGTGAATAAAGTATCAGGTTCAGGATAGTCATAGAGTTCTTCCTGAAACTCTTTGTAGTGATACAACATATCACGCAAAGTATTCAGTTGTTTGTCGGTCAGTGCTTCTTGAATATCAGACATTGTAAATGGCATTGCGGCAGGCATTAGAAAACTTATCAGCAACGTTTGTATAATCTTCTATACGTTGCCTCCAATAACTTTTATTATCAACAGACTCTTCTTCATAACGTTTCATCAGTGCAACAGCACTATAAAGTGCTGAAATCATTTCAGTTTCCTCATTGAAAGTAAAACCAGGAACAACAGGCATCGGTTTTCTCTTGATTACTCCGTAATCATAGCACGGGTCAGGGGGGTTTGGTCGATTATAGGGACAGTGCTACAAGTGGCACATCGTATCATTGGTCTCACGTTAGATTGTGTATAAACTTCTTTAGTAGGTGTTTGCCCTTATCTACATCAAAACGATTGTCTAATGTAACCATCAGTTCCAAAATTAACTCAGCATAAACTTTTGGAACTCGTATGTGTGTGGTTTCACCTGATTGTGGAAATTTCTTTGTGAAAGGCATAGATTATATGTGGGACAGATACAATTATCTATACACACAACTCTCCTTTCACAAAAATAGCATTGACCACGTTCTCAAGTTGCCGAGCAATCTTATCACCATAGTTATTCTGCACAGGAACAGTAATAGTGCCGAATGGTTTGCGATAGAATGCAAACTGACCAGCAGCAATCTTACCATCTTGAATATCTTTACGATCATCCTTGTTCATACGGATAACACGACCAATCGTCTGTGCCATCTCAATCACAGGAAGATTACGCAGCATAATACAATGTGTAAGTCCGTGTACGTTCATTCCTTCAGAAAGAATAGAATAATGAAACACAATGAACTTTTGTTGAGGGTCATTACCAAACTCAGTCATAATCTCAAAGAATTTCTCACGACTAACCTTCTGCTTATTCACATAAGCACCGTGTTTGGATGTAACGTGAAGCACAGCATAACCCATATCATTGAGTTGTTGTAGCAAATCACTTTCAGTGAACATATCCCAAATCACACGAGTGCTAGGAGCAGCAACAAGAACTTTGGGAGCATCATCATCCATATCATTGAGAATACCAATGATATTCTCTGCATCCACATAAGCAGCATTCTCTTTAGTGCGAATGGTCTTTGCTTCGTAAGTATGAATACGAGGAGGAATGATACTACCAACATCAATCAACTCTTGTGCTGGAATAGAGATGATTTTTTCTCCATACACAGCAGTATTATTCATTGATTGCTCTGCATTTGTGAACTTGGGAGTTGCCGTGAAGAAATAAGCATTATCAGCATACTTGGAAGTGTGAGCAATACCAACAAAGTTGCTTGGTTTCACACAATGATGTGCTTCATCAAAATAAACAACATCAACACTGATTTTAGCATCATTCACACGACCCAAAGAGTTATAGGTGGTGAAGATGAAGTGATGCTTGTTGAATAACTTTGCAAGTTCATTCTGCTCCACAATCACACCAGGATGTGTAGAAGAAACGTGATGAGTTTCACCACTATGAACGTGCATATACACAATATCAAACTCACCAAGATACTCTTCAAACTCGGAGCAGAGTTGATTAGCAAGAAGAATACGAGGAGCAACAACTACAACAGTCATTGGTTCAGTTGCATTCAACAACCGTTGTTTGATGTCCTCTTTCATCACAACAGTCTTCCCACCACCAGTAGGAATATACACGCAACCCTTGTTGTGCTCTTTAATGGCATCCAGAGTGCGTTGTTGATAGTTAAGAAGGGTAAGCATCAAAATCAATTCAATACAAGTATTGTAGCACGTTTTAGGTGCCTTTGGTGAATTATAGGGACAGTGCTACAAGTGGCACGTCGTATAAAGTATAAAAGCCCCCAGCGAGGATTTGCACCCGCGACTATCGCTTACAAGGCGATTATTTTAACTGCTATAACTATGGGGGCAAAAATAGAGTTACATAAACTCTGCCATATAATAATCAACAGTAACTTCTAGTTCTGCTGCTTTTTCTTCTAGTTCCATCGCAAACTCATCAGCATACTCTGCATCATCGTGTTCGCAGAATAAATCAAGGGTAGAATCAAACATAATCAATAAACAGGTTTAGAGGATATTTCTTCCCACTCTCGTGGAAAGATTTCATTAGCAATCTTATCGTGCAGTTTGCGACCGTTAATAGGTTTTATGTTGCTTTTGCGTTGAAACTGCTCAACAGTTCTATCTTTGAACTTGATGGTGATATTATAGAGCATAATCAAGGAAGAATAGAGAAAGAACCACAGAACTTACGAACCCAATGTAGAGTATCAAAATACCCACGAGGATTAGACATCACCATACTCGTATCCTTACGAGGATTATAAGCAACAGCAATGTACCTATAAACATCAGGTGCTTCTTCAATCTCTTGAATCCACATTTGATTTACATCACCAGTTTGCCAATCCCAACGGGAAGTCGTATAGTGAAAAACGTCAGTAATCATTTGTTTGTTAAATGAACTTTGAAGTGATGAGGTTTACTAACAGCATACTTGCCAAGATGTCAGTTGACGTTAGCAGGGTGGTCTTATTGCCCCCCTCACCACCTTCTTAATATACCACATTTTGAGGTCCGTGCTCTTTTAGTGTGCCAGTTCCACAAGTGGCACAGTATTATAATTTGTAATGTAAAGATGTTTTACATTTGCCCCGCTGTGATCTTTATCCTTACCAAATCGTTGAGCATATGCAAAGTCTTTCTCAATAATGTTAAAGTCTTTATAACTCTCATGATAGAACTCATGATCAGAATGTACAATCATCCATTGTCCTTTTGTTGCTTTGAGGCAACTTAAAAGGTCTTCATGTAATTTCAAACCACCATCACCTTGAGTGTAACCAAGACGTTCAAGATATGGAGGATCAATGAATACAAAATCATTTGAGTTGATTTGATCAAACAAATTAACGAAACTTCCATATCTAAAAGAACAATACTTTTTTAGATATTCGTGATGATTTGGTGATAAATTGCAAGAAAACTTCTTATAATGACCAAAGGGCACATTAAACTCACCTTTGGCATTGTATCTTTCCATACCAGAGAAGCACAACTGCCTCACAATAATGTATGATAATGCTCTTTGATAAGAATTTACACAATCCCAAGGTTGATTGATTGCTTCTCTCGCACAATAAAACTCTTTCTCAAGATCATCATGTTCTAGAGTTTTGATTGTATTAACTCTTACTTGCAAACTAGGATACAAACTTTCATTTGCAACCACAGAGTATAAGTTAATGACATCACGGTTAATGTCACTTATTAAGGAAGGATAACCTAGTCCAAATGATACCGCAGCACCACCACAGAATGGTTCTACAACTCTTGTGAATTGTTTGGGCAAAAGTTGTTTAATTAGGGGGAGTTCTTTACTCTTCCCCCCTTGGTATTTTACAATGGGTTTAACCATAAATCTTTTCTTCTAAAATAGGACCAATCACTTCCTCAAAAAAAGTGAAGAATTCATCAACAGTGAATAGATCACACTTAATAGTATTCATCATCCATTCTACACCATAAATGTTAATATTGGGATATTTTTTCTGAACATCTACGGGGATGGTGCGAATACAAGGCACAAAGTATCCATTTTCAACTGGTTTTTGATATTTTTCAAAAATTGCTTCAGTCACTGCCTTAAGTTTCTCATTAGATGCAGGTTTCTTTTCTGTATCAAAATTCAAATTGCACTTACTTTCAAGATAAAAAAGATAAGTGTTCGGCATTGCTTCAAAAAGATGATCCAACTGCCGATTGTTAGTACCCACCTTAATAGTATTCTTAACTTCAATGAAATTGGTTACACAAGCACTAATAACTTTATTCCAAAAAAATTCAAGTTTATTTCCAATTTGAATTAAAATGCTGCTTTGAGATGTACGATCACCAAGACCAGCAGCAATCATGATATAACTCTCAGTTTTTGGAGTTTTAATATCCAAAATCAAAGGCAGAAGATTATCTTCGAGGTAAGACATTTGTGTTTTGTTTGTATCCCTGTATTATAGGGCATTAAGGGGGTCTGTGCTCTTTTAGTGTGCCAGTACTACAAGTGGCACAGCAGTATTACTTACCACTCTCTTTTACTAATGTTATTTCACCAAATTGACTTGGATAAACTAACAAACATACATCTTTTGATTTATGCTCTAACCTGTTAATACAAATTGTAATGTATTTTTCGCAGATGAAATCAACTACACCGTATGTTCCACGGTAATAAACTTCAATTCCTTTTGCGAATGTTATATTTGACATTTGGTAGGTAAAAAGCAACTCTCTTGTAATAATTTATCAGCATTATGAGATACTGTAAATCCTATTACAAGAGACATTAAAGTAAAGCAACAGATGATAAAACTATTCATCGTGCATACAAATATGACCCTGCCCAGTCTGCACGTTGGTACATTTCCTTACGAGATGTATCATCTAGGAGATTATACCGAATACCTTTGGCAGGTGCTTTGAATGATGCTGCTTTATAAACATCACCAGTCTCTTTATCTACAAAGAGATGAACGTGACTTTGATTATAATCTTTCATTATAATCTTATGATACTTACGAAGAGTATTGATATTAAACTCTGGTACACCTTCACCTAAACAGAGTTTATCAATTTGCTCTTCGTGCCATTCTACATTCTCACCCTTTTCAATGTATTTGCGGTGAGAATCAATACGATACGATTGATAATTGGTGCGAAGAACCTCACAAAGAGTTTGAGTGTATTGAATAACTTTGTCAGCAGTCACAGTAGTCATTTGAAGTTCAGTTTGCGTTTGATGTGTTGAAGTGCTTGCTTTCGTGCTTTGAGTTGTGCTTTGCAAGTTCCTTTGGTATTCTTTTGTTTTCCCGAGTTGTGTTGCCAATTTGGGGTAGTCATCTCCTTTTTGTTTGGTTATGAACCTATTATAGAGTAAAACCACCCCGATTGGGGGGTGTAGTGTGCCACTAGAAGAGGTGGCACACTTATATATTATTGTTTAACCACAACTTCAAGAGGAACTTTAATCGCAGTCAACCAAGTATTCAAGTTTTCCATCAAATCTTCATTTGATGGGTTCTCGAAATTCATATTAAAACTACGAACAGTATCACGATTGTCACCTCGACAATCGTAGTTTAAAGAATAATTGATTTCCATATATCAAAGAGCAGTTACAACACCATCAGCATCAGTCAGGGTCACATAACCATCATCAACTGCTTCAGTGTAGTTCTCAAGCACAGTAGCATCATAGTTATCAAGTGCTTCAACGAGTTCAGCACCAGTTTCTGCTTTTGTGATATTAACAATCAGTTGAGCACCAGCAGGGTTGGTGTCAACGAGTTCAGCAGCAAGAGCAACCAGATTGGCAGACATTATAAAAAAAAGCAAGGTTAATAGTTGGTGCTTTTTAAGTCATCACCAGGACTATTGAAATCAAATACTCAAAGAGTATTCAATTTCAATTTCATCTTCGTCAGGAAGACCAAGTTGAAGACCAACAAAGTCTTCATAATCAACACCGAGAAACTTTTGTGCAAAATCCTCGTAATCATCGTGAAGAACACAAGTGTCAATCATCATAACCTCCTTGACTTGATGAATACATCATAGCACGGTCAGGACCGTTTGGGGAGTGTTATGTGCCAGTTCAAAGACCGTCCACCGTATCAACGTCCCCCAGCAATTCTGGGTAGTAATCTGTAACCTCTGTGAGAAGTTCTTCATCAGTATAATCTGCTAGATTATCTTTCAGAGTATCATAAACCAAACACTCCATAGTCTTATAATCCATTCCTTCAATCATTTGCTGAACATAATCTTCAACAAGTTGGTCACGGTCAATGTTTTTCATTTTTTCAAATTCAAGGATTTCAGAATAAAGGTCAGACATTAGACATCAATTTCAGCAAGTTTCTTTTGCTTTCGCAAATCAGTAATCGTCATTTGAAGATCAGCAATATCCTCATACAATACTTCTGCCTCATCAGACAGATTGTAGTAGTGATATTCGGTCCTTGCTTTCTTCATTTGCTTGAGAAGTTTCTCATACTTCTTCTTTGCTTCTTTGAGTTCCTTTTCGTAATCTTGAATAGACTTTGAGTAATTCATTTGTTGAGAGGACTAGACCAATAAGAACGGAAAACAGTAATAAGAATAACAGCAGTGCTAATAACACCAACCAAACCAAGGAAGGTAGTGGCATCACCAGTAAAATTGAACGTGTTGGGCATCATTTGAGTGATTTACTTCGTAATCATAGCACCCCAGAGGGGTTTGTGCTTATTTAGTGTGCCAGTGCTACAACTGGCACATCGTATCAAGAATGAAACTCTTGATGTTGTCTCCAAGCACCAGAGTGCATTTCTTCCGCACTGATTGGAGGTTCTCCACCATCATTATCATAAAGATATTGTGGTGTTGGGTCATAATCTACAATTTCTTCAATCATAGAAATCACTTCATCAAGTGTATCTACATCACTTGAATTGAGGTTCATATCCATCATATGAAGTGAGTTTTCAGATTTTACAATCTCTTTCAATTCCTTACAAATGCGTTCTAGTTTTGTGTGCGGATGTTCCATTACCATTCACCTCGTTGAACCATAATCTTTTTGATTTCAATGTAAATAAACTGTTTCAGTTTCTCATCATTTGTATTTTCAAAAGCAGCATACAATCGTTTCAAGTAATCTTCCTGCTTTACGACATTGACGACTTTTGCGTTTGTAATTCCAATATCACGCATAGAAGAACCTGCTTTTGCTTTCGGTCTTCCAAAGTTTCCTGTTACATTGCCTTGTGTGCGAAGTTTAGGTTTGATTTTAGAAAGATTTGAAGTAAGCATTTGCCTTTGCTTGTGTCCTCTTATTATAGCAGGTCCTACGACCCGTGCCCGTTTAGTGTGCCAGTTCGTCAAGTGGTCTCGTCGTCTAACTCCACACCATCAGTAAGGTCTTTTAGTCTATCAAAGAAATCTTCGGTAAGTGGAACTGTCTCTACCTTACCAGTCTCTATATCATCTACCATTTGCATAAGATACTCAAGGAACTCTTTAGAATAGGTTTCATCAAGATTTATACTACACCAAAACCAATCATAACACTCTTGAAATGGTTCATCATCTCTAAGAAGAGTATATTTCTCATAATCCCCAGTTACAAGGTCTCTCCACATTACAAAGTTAGCATTAAATGAATGAAACCAAGTAGGAATAAGGTGTGTGAAGATGTACTCCATCCAACTCATTTTAATTTTCTTCTTGTTTGTGCCCAATACTGGTTTAGAAATCATAATGAGAATACCTCCACATCACTCACAGAAAATCCACCTTTCAGTAGATAATAAGTTCTCAATTGCAGAGCACTCATTTCACTATTCACAAGAAACTGTATTCTTACAGTTGCACCATCTACAAGACTTGAAAGGACAACAGCAAACTTATTCATCAGTGCTCCACCATTGCGTCAAGATACCTTAGTGTATCATCCATACGAGCATCAGTCAAGTGAGCACCAGGACAGTATCCCAAGTGTTTATTATGAGTATTCACCCAATGCCTCATAAGTTCTTTATCACCACCCAAAAGAATATCCAAAGACACAACCATTTGTATCAGTTTTATTGGTTCAATATCACCCAAAGGCATGTGAAGAATATTTGCAACTTTGGTTGCTGTTTGTTTTAAGAATTGTTCGTCAGTCATCAGTATTTCTCCAAACAATAAACACCATTCTTCTCCGTAATCGCAGAACAGGTATCAACGAAATCACCGCAACACATATAAATCAAGTTATTAAACCGACGAATGTTTGCGTGATGAATATGCCCGCAGATAATACCATTATAGTTCTTTTTTTGTTGATTGCAGTATATAATTAAATCGTACTCATACTTATCAATATATTTCTTTCCTCTTACACTATTTTTGAGAGAATACACCAAAGAGAACCGAAAGAACCTTTCCAACCAAATACTCATAGGTGTGATAAACTCATAACCCCAGTTGAACATCAGTTGCTTCCAAGAACCAGAAGAGAACTCCGAGTGCTTATCTCCGTGAGTGCAGAGATACTTATTCCCAGCACTATCCTTATGAACATACTCATCACACATCATAAAGTTCTTGTGCTCAAAGGTGCAATACCTTCTCATAGCACCTTCGTGATTACCAAGAACATAAACAACTTCTGTGCCTTTCTTACACAAATCCAAAAGTGCGTGAACACATTCGGTGTGCTCTCGTTTCCATCTGGTATTATATTTCTCCATACAATAGATGTCTATGATGTCCCCAACCATCACAAGTTTTTTAGTTTTGAGTTCTTTGAGAAACTTGAGTAGTTTTTGAGTATTACATCTTTCAGTTCCTAAATGAACATCACTTATGAAGATTGTATCGTAAGTCATTAAAGTGCCTCTACTTCATCCGCAATTTGTCGCAACTTATCTATAGGACATTCCATCTCCCCTAAATCTGTGCAAAGTCTATCTGCTGTCTCACGAATAACACAGGCAACAACTTTCTTTCTGTCTTCACTTTGAGGACGGAGAGTAAGTTCAAGAGTTGCATTTACTATTTGCTCTGCTCTAATCGTCATCGTAGTTGCTTGTTAAGTGTATTAATACAATCATTCCATCCAGCACGATATCCATTCAAATCCTCATCGTACTCCATCTCATCAGGCAACCATCGTTCCACTACATCACAAATCTCTTCCTTACAAACATAAGTTGTTCCGTAATACACTTCGTATAATGCTTCATAAAGAGTTTTTGGTTTTGGTTCTTCTACTACCTTACAATCTTCCTTTGCTGACTTATAACCTACTTGGAAAGCATACCATAAGATTTCATTTTCATCATTCCAAGAAACACCAGTATCAGGGTAACATCCAAAAAATCTTTTGTATGCTTCTTCTGCTGGTGATTTGTGGTTCTCCATTTCTTTTAGGAGTTCTAGTTTTGCTTGAAGGACTTTGATTTCTCCTTCTGTTTTTTCAATTTCAGTCATCGTAGTTTCTCCTTCATTTTTTGTATTGCATCATTAAATCCATCTACAAGAAGTTCTACATCAACATTTTGACTTCCTTCCGCAGATTGTTCTTTCGGCAACCATTCTTCTACTGCGGATACAATATCATCACAAGTTGCTGAAATATAATCATATTTGTTTGACAAAATATTCCAAAGTTTTTGAGATTTATATTTCTCTAACAACCTATCAATAACATCATCCATAGGTTTTGGTTCATCTTCTACCTTATAATCTTTTTGTGAGGCATTATAACCTACCTGGAAAGCAAACCAGCAAATTTCATTTTCATCATTCCAAGAAACACCACTATCAGGATAGCATCCAAAAAATCTTTTGTATGCTTCTTCTGCTGGTGATTTGTGGTTCTCCATTTCTTTGAGTAGTTGCAGTTTTGCTTGAAGGACTTTGATTTCTCCTTCTGTTTTTTCAATTTCAGTCATTTTCCTTTTGTTGAAACATAGTGTATAAAAATACTTTAATTGTTCTACCGTCGTCCTGCAAACTTACCTTAACATTAGAGCACCCATAATGAACAAACTCTCGTCCATCATTACCAATAACTTCAACAC
>Ga0214921_10000117_pt1 | contig 152048 bp, 123 predicted proteins | sample LL1505_MetaG_FD_177992 | JGI IMG/M metagenome (GOLD analysis project Ga0214921, IMG submission 177992) | Freshwater microbial communities from Lake Lanier, Atlanta, Georgia, United States - LL-1505 | ecosystem: Environmental > Aquatic > Freshwater > Lake | place: USA: Georgia | collected... | reverse complement strand
CCTCCGCCATACAGCGGCAAGCACCTGGAAAACCGGTCATACTATTGGTGTTAGTGCGGCCGCTCTTACCACGGTGGCGGCGCTTGTGGCTGCATGGACGTTTGGTAAACATGGGTTTGGGCTTAAGATTGGCGATCCATTTGCAGGAAGCGATAGTCTTATTATTCCTCCTGTTGCTCCTGGTGCTCCGGCCGCAGTGGCTCCTGCTCCAGGAGTTGGTGCAGCCTCAGGGGTAGTAGCTGATGCACCGTATACTGGAGGTGCACCTACTAAATCTCAAAGAGGTACTCGCGAGTATCAAGCCATACACGATGAGCCAAAGAGATTTTCGATTGAACGGGGTATTGTTGGAGCTTCTGGTGAGCCGGTACGTATGGAAACTCATGATGGACGGACCGTTGCTCTTGATGGAAGGTTCTTTAGAACTGGTGAGGTTTTGAGTGACGATGATGTTTGCTTTACTTTTAATCAGCACACTCTAGGGGTGTCTTTTTATCATATCTTATCAAAGAGCAGGCTTGTAAAAGAATCGGTAATTGGATTGGGATGGGTTACCAATGCGGGCGGTGTGACAGGATTTATGGTACACGCAGATAACACAATATATGTTTATTCTACGCGTGAACTGGCTCGTCTTATATATCTTCAAGATCAGAACGGGCAATCATTATTTCATCCTCAAAATGCGTCTCTGAGTGGGTATATATCAGATCCACAAGCAATTCAAAAATACTTAGCAGGCGATCTTGCAAGGGATACCGGCAAGCTCGTTGAGGAATTATTTACGACCCGATTTTCGGTTGATGCTACAAAACATCCTGAGATATCTCGGCTTGCAATGCCGCTTAAATATTTTTGTAAGGATAAATTACAGCTTCGGGCAGATACTGTTTTTCCAGCAGCGCGTTACAAGTTACACAGGGGAATGGAAAAATGTGAGCTACGAGTTCTTTCCTATGGATCGTTATCAGATATGACTCGTTCAAGCGTAATAGAGTTCTTAGCGCAGCAACCACTCGTTCGGTCACTGGTGATTGCAGTAGGTGGGTGCCGAGTTAATAAGACTTCATATAGGCTGTATGCCTCAATGTCTGATGTATGGATTACTGACGCACAAAATAATCTGATTGATCCGCGCATTGTAAAACAGCAGGCGCAGGCTGAGGGGGGGCTCGAAATACTCTGGTATGTTTCTGACAGTGATGCTATTTCAGAGTTAGTTCGTGAAGGGAATGTAAAAGCAGATGAATTACGTGTAGCTGATGCAGCAAGAGCTGCTACGATTGCTGCAGAATTAACGCCAGTAGTTGTCCCGGTACCGGTCGCTGTTCCTTTTACAGGCGTTGGAGTAGGCGCCGGATCTGGAAGTACAGCGTCTGCTGGAGCCCTATCGCAATCAAATACCAGTGCCCCTCTTGCTGGCATAGGCGCAGGATCTGGTGGTGCGACTGCACCTCGAGCCCCGCAGGTTTACACCTATCGATTTGAAGATACGACCGAGCGAATAGAGCCTAGTTCTCTTGCAGATACGTGCTCACATTTTGTAGCGTTTGGAAGAAGAGGCGGACAGATGACTCCTGAGTTATTAAAAACTACGAATGTGCAGGAAGACAAATTTAACTCATATACTTCGACCCAGCTGGTCCCACAGATTTTGATGGCACGAAAAGATATAGCATCTTCTGTTCAAGCTCTTGGGATAGTAGGCGTGAATCAAAAGACATACGCCTTATTCGTATGTGGAGACTTGGTATATATGTTTGCTTACGGCTTGAATACTGAAAATTCTAATGAGTACGTTGTTAAAGAAGTTAATGCGAGTGATGTTTGTAAGACACGAGAGCATAAAGACATCAATGTTTTGGTGTATACATCAAATATGCTTATTATAGAGCGCTTGAAGGATTTAAGGACTAGGTCAGCTGATAGTTCTACAGACGTTGGCGCGGGTGCAGGATCTGGCGCGCAAGTGCGAGCAAATGCGGAAGAACTACGCGCAGTAGGGCGCGAGCTTTTATATTTCCCCTTGGGTAGGCTTATCTGGTGTTTATCGGAAAAAATAGAAGAAGGGAAACCAGCTTTGCAGAGGCTTGATGACAGCAGTAGACTTTTGCAAAAATGGTCTTATAACTTTGATGATTATAAAGTTAGAGAAATGGGTTTTATATTAAGAAAATATTCTTCTGTTGATAGAACGAATCTTATTGGATTTGGCCGTATTACTCCCTATAAATCCAATCAAAGTTGTTATTTCTTTGTCTATCCAGAGGGCGTGTATGTTTTAACTCCTCTGAAGACAGAGGCTGTAAAAAATCCGATACATACATTTGCTGAGAAACCAAGTAATGATGATTGTGTAATTCTTTGTTGGTATACGTCAGACCAGGATCAACTGAGACAATGCTTTGGTCATGCAGCAACTTTGTCATAACCATTAAACATTTACTCCTTTAAAAAGGGAACCCCCCGATTTAGAAAAATCGGAGGGTTGGGGGGTGAACAATGCAGTTATGCACTGTTCATTTAGGGACATTATAGCGAATGGGTCGTGTGATCGATGTTTCCTTCTACTACGGAGCGGAGACTATCAACCGTGTTTTTCTGTGTCAATAAAACGAAAAAGCGATACGAGCAGTGTATTGCTTGGCATCATTTATGAGAGTTTTTGTATATTTAACATAAGCAGTTTGTGTCATTGTACCGCCTATATTTTATTGTTTATGTCAATCGTCGATTCAATCGAATAATTACATAACTACTTTTGTAAGGTCCATGTTATCTCATAAATGCCTATGAGCGTCGCCCGCTCTTTTTATGACAGTGCATAATTCCGTAAGCGTTTTTCCGGATTCTGATAAAAAAAGGCACATCAGGGTATGAGCGATCAATGATTCAAGTCTTTTGGCTAGTCAGAATCTGAGCGATTACTCTCTGCTGCTAGTGCTTCTGCTCTTAATGCTTTTCTGTTGAACCAGGAACTCTTGTCCTGTGAAACCTATCCTTTTTACGATTGATTCCGATGTCAGGGGATGGCATATCAGACCCTCTAAATCTTTCCATTCCAGATACTAAAACACCTCCATCGACATACGAACTATTCTGAGCCATTCGTGCGAGTCCAATGCTAATCCGACAACTTCTTTTATGTTGTTCGTGCGGCGGAGTGGCTTCAATTGGATAGGGAACACCGAATGTAAGCTTTGGAGCAACAGCTTGTAGTTTTTCTGGGCTGAGATGTGTGAGCGCTGAGCCAGCAACGATTTTTCCAATGAATGGATGATTCTCTGGTGTTTTGGGATGCAGTCGCAAGAGACATTTGTGTGGTGTTCTTGGGCGCAGTGATGGGCGACCTCGGGATTGGTGTGGCGTAGTAGGAGCTTGCACTTCATTCATTGTTCTTGTCGGGTCTTCGTTTCTGATTGGCGTGACTAGCCCCAAGCCGTCGCTCTCTTGTTGTGTCGGTACTGCATCTGAAAGAGCTTTTTGTTTCGATTTCCGCGAGCGTTGATAGTAGATAACACCGCCTCCCGCGAGTGCTGTTACAATAATAACGCTTGCGCCTGCAATATAATATATAAGAGTTTTCTTGCTTCTCGCAGAGAGCTTTGCCTGGCATGGCTGGTTAAGAGCAGAAATAAGAAATAAGCAGAGCAAGCCCTGTAAGAATGTTTTCATGGTGTATCGTGTAAAAATAATAAAAAGGGGAGCAGATAATGCAAGAGAGGAAGAAGTATACCTGCTTTTGCTAAAAAATGCACTTATCGCAAAGCATTTCTTGCTGCTTTATGGATATCTTGCCTTTTTTGTATCGATAATTGTTGAGCTTCTTTAAATGTTTGCTTTTCTTGAGCGATTGCTTTTTCGTGTCGGTGCTGTGTTCTTGTATGTGCATACAGTTGTTTTGTCTCTTCTTTGAAGTCTGCTGAGGTGCGGTGAGCATGCGTATGCTGGAAGAGGGTTTGGAGTTTTTTTTGCTTGACATAATGGTCTTGGTGGCGTTTTTCATGTCGCTCTTTGAGGCGGTCTTGGCGGGCCCGGTGTTTTTGCTTTTTGGCTTCGGCGTTGGTTAGTACGGTGGTATGCGAGTGAATCCGATTGCTTTTCGTTGCAATGTCAGCAATCGCTTTTTGGCTGAAATGAGGTGTGTGGGGATATGAGAGGGTGCTCATGAGGCAGAAAGTCATAAAAGAGAGAAAGTGTTTCATATGTGGCCAACCTTGTATGGAAAAATTATACTACCGGTGTTGTATACTTCTGTGGTCAGTATAAAAACTATGAAATGCATTCTGGGTGAGTAAATGAAACCTAAAAAAATTGCTGAATTGATCCGTACAGCTCCTCATACTCCGGGGATTTATCTGTTTAAACAGGATGATGGCTCGGTGATCTATATTGGGAAAGCAAAGCAGATTAAAAATCGCCTGCAGAACTATCTTGTTGGTTATGGGTCTGAATGGAAAGCGACCAGTATTCTGGACTCTGCAGATTTTGTTGAGTGGCAAGAAACCCCTACAGAACTTGCTGCTTTGCTGCTTGAAGCACATATGGTGCAAAGCTATCAGCCTCCCTTTAATATTCTTCTAAAGACCGGTCAGCCGTATTTGTATTTTTGCATCACCAGTGAGGTGGTTCCCCGTTTTGAGCTTGTGAGAACAAAAAAGAAAAAAGGATCATATTTCGGTCCATTCATTGATAAAGGGGCGGCGCGCTCAGCATATATGTTTTTACGAGAGACGTTTCAACTATTTGTGTGTTCACGTAAAGTGCCTGGAGGATGCTTGGCTTTTCATGTGGGGCGTTGCGCCGGCATGTGTAAGTCTGATTTTGATTACGCAGGATATAGTGAGCGCATTGATTTTTTAAAACGAGCGCTTAACTCAAAACCTGATGAAATGCAGCGATATATTGCGGGGGAGATTACCACGGCTAATGCACAGTTGCGGTTTGAACGCTCAGCTCAGTTAACGCGGTATGCCCAGGCAATTGCACGGGTATATCAAAGTATTGCAACTCGGTTTGACCGTCCCAACTCCTTAAAAAAGCTTGCAGAGAAAGATGTGTGGGTGTGGTTAAAGCCAGAGTATGGAGAATCATTTGGAACATTGTTTTTGTTCAGAGAACAGCAAGGTATTTTGAGAAAAGAGCGTATTATATGTGTTCCCCTTATTGAAGAAGATTATCATGAAGAGCTTCGTAATTATCTCTTTAGTTTCTACAGAGATACCCGTCCATCTTCTCAAATTATAGTTTCAGAATCAATTCTTGAGAGCGATATGCTTGCAAGCTTTGCGCAAGAGTGGCATCAGCTACCTTATGCTGTTGTGGTAAATGCGCCAGCGCGTCTTGAGCATGCAGAATTAATGGCGCATGCGCAGATATATGCGCGTGATGAATACGCACGACCTGAAAAACTTGCGACGCAATTGCGGCAGTTTCTTAACCTTGCGCGAGTTCCTCGTCGCATAGATTGTTTTGATATCTCTCATAAGCAAGGTCATGCAATGGTGGGAGCATGTGTCCGTTTTACTGATGGAAAACCAGATCCAGAAGGGATTCGGCACTTTCATATCAAGACAGTTCCGGGTAATAATGATTATGCATCATTGCAAGAAGTGGTACAAAGGCGCTATAAGACCCAAGATGACTTTCCAGATTTAATTGTTATTGATGGAGGCAAAGGTCAATTGAGTGCCGCGTCTGCAGTATTGCAAGAGATGCTTGCCGGAACGACGGTTGATTTGGTGAGTCTTGCAAAGCGGGAGGAGACAGTATACTCACGTCATTTTCCTGAAGGTAAAGTATTGAGTTCAAAGCTACGGGCACAAGGATCGTTGGTTGCACTGCGTGATTATGCGCATCATCGTGCCGTTTCATTTCACAGAAGTGTGAGTACTAAGGAGTTTTTAGATGAATAATATCTTATTAAGTTACGGAGTGAGTGCCTTGGTTTTGGCAGTTCTGGATGGTGTATGGCTTATGCTTTTTATGAAATCATTTTATCTCAAGCAACTTGCACATCTTTTTGGCACATCATTTGTGGCATTACCGGCAGTTCTGTTTTATGTGACGTATCCTCTAGGTATAGCAGTTCTGGTTGTTGAGCCAAATCTTAATTCTACGTGGCTTCAAGTTCTTTTGCGTGGTGCTTTGCTTGGATTTGTGGCATATGGTGCGTATGATTTTACTAATCATGCAACACTGCGTGATTGGCCAACATTGGTTACTGTTGTTGATCTTGCCTGGGGTACGTACGCAACCGCTGTTGCTTCAGTTGTAACATTTTTTGTTGTCCGTTATTGGGTATAGTAAAACTTTTATTTTGGTTATCTCTTTACACGAAGAGAGATAAAACCGTATTGTTTTTTCGGTTTTTCAAAGGAATATCTGTCATGTGTGCTGTTTTATAACAAACACAACAGGTATCTTGTGGTTCATTTTTATCTTCCTCTTTCTTGGTACAGCATTGTGGTGTGCGGCCTCCTGCAGGCGGTGTGCGTGGGGGTCTGCAGTTTTTATTGCTACCCATGGTATACTCATTTGTTTACAGCACCTCCTACAGCCCTCTGCGAAAAAAACACGCTGCGTGGCCGGGGCAATCCTGATGGATTGGTGAAGAGATATGCGCATCAAGCCCATTGCACAGTGAGTGCCTCTTCGGATGGTATTGCTCTTGATGGCTCGGCCGCCTCAATTCTGCGTTGTGTGTGCCAATGTTACCTTGCAGGAATTTCATATAGCTCTTATAGCTTACAGCCATGTAGAGTGGGAAGGTTTTTTCGTTTGTGGGTGACGGTATGATATGGGGTGGACTTCTGTTGATAGCCAGCTCTTTGTATGGGAATTTATATGCTCAGTCGCTTATTCAGCCACTTCCACCACAACCCGTTTCTCAGGTTTCTGAATCCGGAAGCCGTCGGATTGAAGATTTTTTACAAGATTGTTTTTTGCATCCTCAGTTACAGAAACCCTTAGAATTATGTGTATACCAAAAACCGTTGCGTGAGGTAGTACAGACAATTGCACAGCGAGCAGATTTCTCGGTGGTGATGGATGACTCGGTAAGTGGTATGGTGCCACTGCTTATGGCGCGGGGAGAGCCCATAGGGAGTGTTCTTCATACCTTGCTTACGGGCCGTTCATCACCACTGGGGATGTTAATTGTGGATAATGTGCTGCATATTGCGTCACGGGCAACGCTTGTGCGGCGTGCGAGGCAATTACTAGCATCATCCTGTTTGGGGAAAAGTGTCCATGCGACAGTGCCATTATTGTGGCTTGCATGGACTGAGCCGCTCAAGCTCCGATTGGAGTGTATGTGGCAGCACTGCGTCCGCCAACATGTGGGGCCTGCGCGGATGCAATATTTTTTTGCTGACGATGAAAGTCGGAGTATTTTAATACAGGGTACTCCTGAGCAAGTAGCATTATTTAAGCGTATGCTGGGAGCGCTGGATGTTTCGGTTCCTCAGGTTCAGATTGAAGCACGTGTGGTAATTGCCCGTACTGATTTTATGACTAAGCTGGGGCTGCGTGCTCAGTTTTTATATGGAGGAGGTGGGCTGCCTCCTACATCGGTAGGGGGCCCCAATACTTCTTCACTCCCGTGGGCACTTAAAACTGTCGCGCAATCGGAAGCGGGACTTAATTTACCAATGACATTTGGAGGAACCACTGCTTTTATGAGTACGCTTAATATTGTATTAAATGCAGCCGAGCAAAAAAACTTAGTCCGTACTCTTCTTGCGCCTCATATTATGAGCTGTTCAGGGAAAAACGCGGTGCTTCATGAGGGACATAGCATTCCTATTGAGTCATTTGCTGAAGATTCAGTGGAAGGACGTACCCGTACGGTGCGATCTGCTCAGTACCGTGATGTGGGCGTAAAAGTTCAATTAAAGCCATATGTTCTTGCGGATGGGCAAAGAGTTAAGATTGATATGCTTGTTGAGAATTCTCATATTTCATCTACAAGCACCAGTTCTCAATTTCCTATGATAACGACATCAAAAATTCATAACACTATTATTCTTCGTGATGGTCAAACTGTTTTATTGGGTGGCCTGACACAAAAAGAGAATTCTCATGAAGATGCGGGGGTGCCATGGATTTCAAAAATACCAATAATTGGTTGGCTGTTTTCTGGATCTTCACGGGCGCAGCAAGAGCGGCGACTCTATGTGTTTGTGCATGCTCAATTATTGAGACATGAGGCTTAAGTGTGGTGTGAGCTGGTTAGATATTCGAGAGCTCATTTTATTGATGGATTAGTGCTTTGTAGTACCAAAGCGACTGAGTAGAGGGGATAGGTGTGAATAGCGTTATCTATCACATAATTTAGGACGGAAAATCGAAACGGAGGGTCTGACCACAAAGTGTTGTTATTGTCTGTGTGATGCTGTCATTTAAGCGGTCTTGCGTTTATTGTATGTATAAAAAGCACGGTTACTTTGTTGCAGTCATGTTAAGGAATAACGGTTAACGGAACTGATTCGCTTGGTGTTTGTGTGCCCACTTGTTGTTGTGCCTGCTGTATAACATGAATTAATAGCTGAATTGATTGTGTGAGTTGGGTAATGCCACTGGCAAGAACTTGACCTGTCTGCTCAGTCAAAAGATTTGTTGGTGCTGTGGGAAGGGGTGCAGCTCCCATTGGTTGTACCGGTATGGCTGTTTGTGTCGGTGGAGCCACTGGCGTAGAGGCGGCTTTCTGTTGTGGTATTTCTTCTTCCTCGTCTTCATTGCTATGAGTGTGTGGTGTCGCAGGTTCGGCAGGCTGTGTGACTGGCGAACTCTCTGGTGATTTTGTATGAGCCGTTGGCAGCGTAGTTCCTGCAGGAACAAGTATATGATCAATAATATAAATTACACCATTTTTTGCGGCTATAGGACCTTTTATTATGGTTGCATGAGTTTCTGATTCATCAAGAAATAGTTTTGAATCTTTCATAAAGAGTAATTGCTCTCCAACGGTAGAAACACCTGTTTTCATTTCTTCTGAAGGATTTTCTATTTTTTTACCTGGCACTACGTGAAAAGGAATAAGTTTTTTTTGATCGTGGTCAGGAAGATCTTTTATTGCATTAAACGCATCGTTTGTTGGCACAAAAACAGTAAACGGAGCCATTGAATGCTTTTCGCCTACCTCTTTTTTGGCATGTTCATATAATCCTGCATGCATAACTGCATCATGGAAAAGAGTGCACCCCGAAGTTTTTGCTGTTAATACAACATCTTCTGCCACCATGCTATATGAGGTTGCTAAAACAATGAGAGAGAAGAAGATATAGTGCGTTTTCATACAGTACTCCTTTTGGCAGTACTATGATGGGGAATCTTCCCCATCATAGTACTGTTGTGGATCAGTTTTTTTTAATATGAACTATCGTCATCATTCTCGTCGCTTTTCTCCTCATCTTGTGCTGGGATTCCAAGCTGTTTTGCCATTTCTGGGTTGCTTTCAATTTCTTTTAAAAAGCTTTGAAATTCTGGATCTTTCATGATGGCATCCATTTTTTCTGGATTATTCATGAGCTCTTCCATTTCTTTCTCAACTTCTACCGTTTCTGCTGCAACAGCATCCGGATCATCAAGATTTTGTTCGCCGTCAGCAAGGTCGCCGGCTTTAAGTCCCGCGGCAAGGCCGGTTTCAGTGCCTTCATTCTTACCTGCTTCATATCCAGCTTCATACGCATCAGCAATTGCCTGTTGTGCAGCGCTTAATGCTTCATCAAGAGTTTTGCTTGTTGTAGGCGTTGTGTTGTTGGTTTGAGTATTGAGCTTAGAGGTGTCATCAAGAGTTGATTCTGCCCACATAGATATGCTTGTTGCTGCAGCCAGTGCTACTGATAAGAGTATGCTTTTTTTCATACAATTCTCCTTATTGGGTTTGTAATAACGATTTTGCTGATTCTTTTTTATAAGAAGCTGCTCGATCATTACTTATAGTAAATAATGAGGAAGGATGAAAACAAGAGTTTGTGTAATAAATAGTTTTTATTTAGCGGTGTTTTTTAAAAAATAATGAAAGTTTTTAATCTTGTTTTTAGAAGGAAGAAATGTTTTGTAATTTGCTCGAAGAGCTGCCAGAGAACAGAGAGGGGGATGCAAAAAAGCTCCTCAGGGGAGAGAGCAAATTCTCCCCCCCCTGAGGAAGGCTCAATTTATTTAACAAGTTTTTTTAGACTGACCCTTCTTTTTTGTTGGTGTATGAGTAGCAAACTCTTCATCAAACGAGATGCCTGACTTGCGTGTTGCTTTTTCAAGCGTGTTAAGCCACGTCAGTTCTTCGTGTGCTGTTTTTATGAGTTCGGTTGACTTTGTATCTTCAGCATGTTTGATCAACGCCTCAAGGTACTCTTGCGCATGGGTAAATGCAGCCTTCAGTGTTTTGGCTGCAAATAATGCTGCATTTCTGAGTGTCTTAAGGAGCTTGCTCGTTGTGTGATGGGCAGCGCTGTCGCCACTGTGCGAGGCAAGATAGTCACTATACAGCGCTCGTTTCTGTGTATTACATGCTTCTTGGAGTGCTTTTTTTTCGTCAGCACATGCATCTTGGAGTTTTTTTTGTGCAGCACGCATCTCCTTTTTTGCTTTGGTATGTTCTTGTTTATAGTCAGCTTTCAGTTCTTTCTGAAGCGCATGATACGATGCGTCAGTAGTTTCTTTAATATGTTTGGTAATAGTACGTGCAACAACTCCGGCATCCGTATGGGTTGGTGTTGCCGTTACGAGTGTGCTTGATGCACAGAGTAATGCCATTAGATGATGTATGTTTTTCATACAAACCTCCGTTTAGATTAGATGATTATAAAAGTAGGTAACCGGCATAGTGTGCCGAGGGGAGAGCGTCATGGCTCATGCATGATGCTGTATTACTGTAAAAGATCATGCATGAGTTTTGCAAGAATATACAGGAGGATTATTCTGACACAGTCGTTGTTTTTTGCAAAAAACCTGATAAAGTTTCTGTATGCTTTTTAATGTAAAAAAGCTCGAAATGAGGATATTATGCATGCGCGATTGTACAGTGCTACTACAGTGGGTATTGATGCCCAGTTGATTGAAATTGAGGCAGATTTGAGTATGGGATTGGTTGCTTTTACTATTGTGGGCCTTCCTGATAAAGCAATTACCGAAAGCAAGGAGCGCATTCGTGCTGCTCTTAAAAATAGTGGGAGTACACTTCCTATACGATCTATTACAGTTAATTTAGCTCCCGCCAATATTAAAAAACAAGATGTGCTTTTTGATGTTCCTATTACACTTGCTATTTTGCGTGCAGCAGAAGAATTACCTGCTGCACCGGTTTATTATGAAGAAACAATTTTTTTGGGAGAATTGGCGCTTGATGGCGCAATACGCTCTGTATGTGGTGTGCTAGCGATTGCTGATTATGCTCGGCAACAAGGGAAGAAACGACTCATTGTCCCTCGCGAAAATGCTGTTGAGGCTGCTCTTATTACCGGCATTGAGGTTATTGGGGTGGGGCATATTAGTGAATTAATTGCTCATATGCGGGGTGAAATTGTTTTGGCGGCAACACCTTCACAGTTTGAGAAGCAGTTTGCATCGCTTAACGCGCAAGAACAAGCAGAAGATATGGCCGATGTTGCTGGGCAATGGCAGGCCAAGCGAGCGCTTCTTTTGGCTGCTGCGGGGCATCATAATGTTATTATGATTGGGCAGCCAGGTTCGGGCAAAACTATGCTTGCTCAGCGGTTTCGTACTTTATTGCCTCCGTTATCATTTGAAGAGGTAATTGGGGTGACCAAAGTGTATTCAGTAGCAGGAATGCTTGGTGATCGTTCATTAATTACCAGGCGCCCTATTCGGATGCCGCACCATACTATTTCACAGGCTGGGCTTATTGGGGGCGGGAGCATTCCACGGCCAGGGGAGGTGAGTCTAGCGCATCATGGAGTATTGTTTTTGGATGAATTGACCGAGTTTTCACGTGCAACTATTGAAGTACTTCGTCAACCAATGGAGGGGGCGGTGGTTCGCATTTCGCGGGCGCATAGCGCGCTTTCATTTCCCGCTTCATTTTTACTAATTGCTGCTATGAATCCCTGTCCGTGTGGGTACTTTGGTAATCGCGAGCGATGTCGGTGCAGCCCGCATCAGGTGCAAGCGTATATTGGAAAATTGTCTGGCCCTTTGCTTGATCGTATTGATTTGCATGTGGCAGTAAAGAGTGTGACATATAGTGATGTTAGTACAAATTGCTCTATACAAGAACCTTCTTCCTCAGATTTAATGGGTATGGTTTCTGTAGCCCGCGAGCAGCAGAAATTGCGAGGACAAGAATGTTTAAATGGCCAACTTCAAGGCAAGCAGGTTGATCGTTATTGTCTTGTCTCAGATGCTGTACGTCAATTAATTGGACGTAATTTTGATACGCTTGGACTGAGTATGCGGGGATACCATAAAGTATTAAAAATAGCCCGCACTATTGCAGACCTTGAGCGCAGTGCAGTGATTGAGGTGGCTCATGTGCAGGAGGCTCTTTCATTTAGAACTCTTTCTCGGTAAAACAGATGTTTTAATTGTTTTTTCTTACGAGAGCTGTGTTATTTTAGTGCACTTTCTGATGAGGCATGTATTGTTTTTGCTCCATAGGCAAGCTTTTGTATGGGTACCATTCCGCAAATGATATAATTTTGTGGTAAGAAAAATGTGCTAAGTGGTTGTGAGATCTCAAGCATAGTGGTGCTATCTCAGTATGGAGCAAAACCTCATAAAATTTTGGCATATTAATAGACAAACATTGAATCATCTGTCACATTTATTGCATAAAAATAACATTTTCTTATGTGTTATCATAAGATATAAGGATTTTAATGAAAATAACGCGCATAGTAGTAGTGGTAATATCAATTGTAGCTTTTGCTAGTGGACTGGTAGCAAGATCACATCAGTGGCATTCAAAAAAATCTCTTATATATACACTCAATTATATCTATCCAAAAGTCTTAGCTGAGCTTGCTGAATTGAGACAAGTAGATCCAAGCTTGGAAGTATTAAGAGATGCCTGTGCTCTGGCCTATAAAGAGATTGTGGCAAAAGCCATGGTCCCCAAAAACTTTGCAGATAAGAACAATAAATTTGCTGCAACATTTGACCTACATTATTTGAAAGTCCCTTTGCCTTTGAGAGAGAAGTTAGTTCGTGTTATACGATTAGGGCGAAAATTCTCCAATCGTAAGCGTGTCAGTATGGCGATTGTTGGTTCTGTAGTAGGCATTACTGTGCTTATACCAGTTCTTGTATATTTGTATCGTACTCGTCAGCAGGGTATACAGGCACCTGTTGCAGGTGATCAGCTTTTGCATCAAGTAGAAGCGGGGGAGCTTGCTGTAAATCCTTTTGCAGAGCCCTCGCCGCTGCGTCGAGTGGGTGCGATTCATCAAGACTTAATGGAAATGAACCCTAATTTGCGGTCTGAGACTTTTGAACGCGGGCATTACCGTATAAAAGTTACTTGGCACAATAGAGATATTGCAAGGCAATTATTATTTATCAACGTGCGTCAAGGAGAAAGCGGATATGACGAGTTAATATTTCAAGATAGGCAGTGTGTGGCTTTTGAATATTTCAGCGCATTCGCTGTATCCAGGGGTTATGATAGTCCTCAAGCCTCTATTTATCCAACTTTAGAAGGTTATGCTTTGTCTAGTAATTTTGAACAATTCCAACGCGTAGCCTTTCGGAATCTAAGCACTAGGGACTCAGAGGTTATAGAAGTTATTGAAGACCTGAGAAGGGACCCGCATCATTCTCATTCTTAACTAAAAACGTGCGCTCAGTAGCATGTAAAGCTATTTATTGCTCTTTCAGCACAGGTTTGAGAAAAGTCATAATGTATGCTTTACTACAGCATAATTTTCACTCTTATAGCGCATGAGATTTTGATGATACAGAAAAAAAATGACACGCATGTTCGCCAGCTGGGAACCATTATTGGCGGTTCTTTACTTGAGGGCCTTACTATGCGCTTGGGATTTGAATATCCCCTTGAGTCGGTAAAAACCGGAAAGTTTGTATGCGTGAGAGGAGAAAATTATCATTTTTTTTCATTGATTACCGATATTCAGCTGCAAGTCACCAACCCAGACATTTTGACCTTTCCACCGTCAAAGCAGGAGTTATTTTTATATGCCATGCTCCGCAAACGGGATATGTATGCTCAAGTAATGCTGAGGCCTATGTTGATGCTTGATGCGCATACACATGCACGTCTTCCTGTTAAAACAATTCCGTCTCATTTTGCTGATGTGTTTGAAGCAAGTGCAGCAGATGTTGCCCATATTTTTGGTTCTGAGGGATCACATCGTAAATATTTTAATATTGGCAGTCCGCTTGATATGCAGACGCCTATTTGTCTTGACCTTGCTTTATTTGCTGAGCGATCAAATGGTATTTTTGGTAAAACAGGAACGGGTAAAACATTTATTACTCGTTTGATTCTTGCGGGCGTGGTGAAAAGTAAAGCGGCGGTAAACCTGGTATTTGATATGCATTCTGAATATGGAATGCAGGCTCGTAAAGAGGGCGAAGGTGTTCAATTTGTAAAAGGACTGAAGACGTTGTTTCCTGATAAGGTGGCAATATTTTCACTCGATCCTGAATCTACGCGTCGTCGAGGCTGTGCGCCTGATGTAGAAGTCTTTTTAAGTTTTGATGATATTCGAGTAGAAGATGTGATGCCGCTGCAAGATGAGTTAAATCTTCATCCAACTGCTCTTGAGGCCGCTTATTTAATTTCAGCTAAGTATCGCAAGCAGTGGCTTTCTGTTCTTCTTGCGCGTGGTTCACAAGCAAAAGAGTTTGCAGAGGAAATTGGAGCACATGCAGAATCGGTTGCTGCCCTCTATCGTAAGTTAAAGCGGCTTGAAAAATTTCCGTTTCTGCGTAAAGAATCGGTTGGTGCCTCAGTTATTGAGACATTATTTGAGTATCTGGATCGTGGTATTCATGTGGTGCTTGAATTTGGTAACCACACCTCACTGCTGTGTTATTTGCTTATCTCTAATATTATTACCCGTCGCCTTCATGATATTTACATTGCCAAGACCGAAAAATTTTTATCAACACAGCAGTCATCAGATGAGCCAAAGAAGCTGATTATCACTATTGAAGAGGCGCATAAATTTTTGAATCCGCAAGCTGCCAAGCAAACTATTTTTGGGGTAATTGCTCGTGAAATGCGTAAATATTATGTGTCACTTTTAGTGGTGGATCAGCGACCCTCAGGCATTGATCCAGAGATAATTTCTCAGCTGGGAACAAAAGTAGTTGCACTTCTTTCTGATGATAAAGATATTCAGGCAGTGCTTACTGGTGTCAGTAATGGAACAGGGCTTCGCGCTATTCTTGCGTCTCTTGATACAAAAAAACAAGCGCTGGTAATGGGGCACGCGGTGCCTATGCCGGTTGTGGTGAAGACACGGGAGTATGATGAGCAATTTTACGCTGACATGATGGCGCAGGTTGGCATGCAAAAGCTGGATGATTTAGTGGATGAGATTTTTTGATGCAGCTCCATTATGCGTGGCCCACGCATTAAATTAGTTGAGTAAATGGGTATTACAATTGTTGTTCGTTTTGGTGAATGGGTACTGATACTACCTGCTCTGTTGTGTGTTCATGCGTGTCTGTATGACCTGTTTTTTCCGGCGTCATACTCTGCTGAGTAAAGCTCAGCGGTAACAGTTTACTGATGCGATAGGTGCGTACATCAAATCCATCACTATTTTCTTGCGCGCGTGCCAAATGAACTTCTGTTTCAGGCAGCGCAAATTCCGCAATAATTTGACGGCAGGCACCGCATGGCGAGGGAAATCCGCTGCCGCTTGCAACAATTAAAATGTCTTGAATAGTGTGTTTGCCGTGTTGTCCAACCAGTGCGCCAATTGCATTTGCTTCTGCACAAAGCGTTAAGCGGAATGAAACATTTTCTACATTGCAGCCGGCAGCAATAATACCGGAAGTGGTTATAAGCGCTGCGCCAACGCTGTAGTGAGAATAGGGATTGTATGCTTTTTTCATCGCTTCGGTTGCGAGTGTATACAGGTGTGTTTGTGTTTCAGAAATAATCATAGCTATTTTTTTCCTCAGTAAAAAACGTGCCGACATCTGCAAGAGGCACCAGTGTATTTTTTTTGGTAGGTTCCTCGCGAGCCAGTGTATACCACATAACCATGGGTTCCTTCTGTAAGTTTTTTAAAAATTTCGATGTTTTTTAAAAACGATGGGTTACAGGCTGCACCTGATTTTATTTCGATAGCATGAATAATGCCGTTCCATTCTCCAATGAGGTCAACTTCTACACCGCCGTAGTCTTTCCAAAAAGAGAGTGCGGAAAGAAGCCCTTTTTTGAGTCGAGCTTTTAGAATTTCGAGTATCACAAGATTTTCGAATAACGCACCAAATCTATAATAACAACTGCATTGCTCAATTGATTGAAAGCCAAGAAGATGAGCCGTAAGTCCTGTATCATAAAAATAAAGTTTTGGCATTTTGATGCGGCGTTGATTAAGATTTTTGTAATAGGTAGGAACGGTAAAATAATATAGCTTGTTTCTAGGATAGAGAGCTATTGGCGAGCAGTAACGGGACTAATATCTGCGTCTTTTGTGAGTGATGCAGAGTTGATTGTTTGCCCTACTGATCCTGCGCATATGCGAATGAAATTATTAAACGTGACAAGGTCGCCAATATTTTTTATCTGCCGTACATCTCGCTCGACATATGTTTGGATATATGAGGGAAAAAATTTATTGGGGAGCATGTTGTATTTATTAAGGCGGGGATATCCTCCCCTGAATAATGAGGAGGATTACAACGCTACACGGCCAGCAAGTGATTGCGTGATTGATTGAGTTAATGCAAAATTTTGAGACCCGGTGCTAATATAGCGGCCTGGGGGTTCGTTTTCATCAACAATTTGTTGCAGATATGAAAGCAGGTCTGGTGCATGTTGAAGTTCATCCAGCACCGCTCCATTTTTATATTTTTTTAAAAAGCTACAAGGGTCTTGTATGGCTTCTTGTCGTGTATCAATGTTTTCAAATGAGACGTATATATGAGCGTGTTATTAAGAGAGTTTTGTAAAATCGATGTTAGTACTATCGATTTTACAAAACTCTCTCTAAATGTCTATGTGCTTGCCACATTCAGTTGCAATACTCTGTAATAAACGGCTTACATGAGGCGTTGGCGGCTTGATTCTGCCCAAATTCCACTGAGCGCAATGGCAATTGCATCAGTAACGTCCTCTTTGACGCCACCCTTTAATGCTTTCAGGGCGGGGAGCATGGCACCGAGCGCGGTTGCCACCTGTTCTTTACTTGCTTTTCCATACCCGGTCACCGCTTGCTTTATTTGGCAGGGGGCAAGCTCATGGAGGACGAGTTTGTGGTGTTGACTTAATAGGTAAAGAATCGAGCGCAAGTAGCCAAGTTTAATAAAGCTTTGGGGGTTTTTGCCGAGGAATGGAGTTTCAATAGCCAGATGGGTCACTGTGTGGGTTTTTATTTTTTCACTTAAAAATGTATGAAATTGTTCAATGCGTTTGGGCATAGGATCTGCTGATGACATTTGTAAATAGCCATAATCAAAGATCGATGTTTTGCCTTGTAAGACTCGAGCAATAGCAAATCCAGTAATATGGGATCCTGGGTCGACACCAAGAATAATCATAAGCATTCCTTTTCGTGAGTACGTTCTGCACGTAGTTCATTGACAAGAGTCTAGTGGTTTTTTTTACAGTACAATCATTGTTTTTTGTAATACAAGGATTTTATATATGAAAGCGCGTAGCCTGGTTACTTTGTGGATAGTTTTGGTAAGTTGGTGTGGTATTGTGGCTCAGCAGGACGGTAAGGCAAGTGCTGCGGCTTTGGTGACTCCGCTTGATGATTACATTATTTTTTTAAATGATGCTATCACTAAAGCATCAGGAGATGTTGCTACTAAAACAGCAAAAGCTGAGCAACTAAAAAAAACGGTTACAGAGCTTGAGCAAAAACAGTCGGCAGAACAAAAAACTGGTCCAGTGGGAGCTCTTGCTGCTGCCGCAGATGTTGCGGCAAAAGCAAACGCTCAGACAGAGTATCTTGAGCGTAAAAAAGAACTTGATGCACTTACTGCATCGCTTACAGATGCGGCTGATTTGTTGACGAGTTTAAAAAAGCAGGTGGCGATGTATGAATACACAAAAAACAAGCTTAATGAATTGGAGCAAATTATGTATGGGGCAGTGCAAATAACTAATGATGATGCTGAATTGGCTGCGCTTGCTGCTGATGATACCGATGGTGACCTTGTGTCAGATGCAGATGTGGCATCGGCAGCCGCCGCATAACTTGTGCTACTCTTTTACGGTGAGTAAGACATGTGCGATGGTATATTCTTTTTCATGAGAAATGCTTATCGTGCTTGAAATATGTGGTAATGTGATGCCGCTAGCCGCTGTAAAATTTTTAGTGTCTAGAAAAAGACGTGGCGATCCCCATCGCGAGTCTGTAGTGACCTCTATGTGCCTTGCAATAGTGCGGAATGTAAAAGGCGTACTTGATTTTTTCTCTGCACATGCACTGCTGAGCGCTTTGTAGAAAGCTTCTTTTGCTGCAAATCGTGATGCAAGAAATTGCGTTGCTATAGGTTGACTAGTACGAGTAGATTCCTGCGAAAGAAGTTTTGTGAGCTGTGTAATTTCTGCAGATGCAAAAATGGTGGCAAGCTGTGCGGGTGAATAATTCAACCACGAGTTAAAACGAGGAATAAAAACAATATCTATACCGGTGTACATCATGTGGTTCTACCAAAACGTTGTGAAAATCATATGGGAAATAAGTCCAGCACTTCCTGAAACCAAGCACATAAAAAATATCATTGATAGGAGTGTTCTGCCTCCAAATTCTTTATATAAAATAGCATACACCGAAACACAGGGAAACCAGAGAGTGAGTAAAAGGGTGGCAGTAAATGCTTGAGGCTGAGTTAATATCGAAAGTCCACGTAAAAAGCTGAGCGCAATTTCTTTGCGAAAAAGACCCATGCAGAGCGCAGGGACTATTTCTGGAGGGAGGCCCCAGAGTGTGCTGGTCCATGCGAATAAGAATGAAGTGCTTGCGTGTAAGATGCCGCTATGAGTAAGAAGAAGAACCACTCCAATACCGATAATGGTAATAGGAATAGCGTCAGATAAGAAATTTTTGATTCGATGGAATAGTTTTCTTCCAGATTGTGTAGCGCGAGGGATACGAAGTGGTGGAAGCTCCAGAATAAGCTCTTGGTAGTTGTTGCGTCGTTTTGTTCCCAAGAGCATACCAATGCCATGCCATATAAGGATGAGGGATAGCAGGAGTACACAGCTCAGTAGCAGGCCCATTCTGCTTGCCATTGCAACAATAAAACCAGTTTGTGATGCGCACGGAACTGCAATTGCTATGAGCGTGGCTGCAATAACACGCTGTTGTTTATTTTCTAAGATGCGGGTGCCAATAATGCCGGTTACATTGCATCCTGCCCCCATGAGCATGGGAATAACTGCTATGCCGTGAAGGGCATAGCGATGCATAAGCGTATCGGCTACGTATGCGAGCCGAGCGAGGTATCCACTATCTTCCAGGAGGCCCATGGTGGCATAAAAAGCAATAACGGGCGGAGCTACTTGCCCGAGTGGTATGTAAAGGCCGGTGGTAAGCATCCCTAATGCATTTATAAAATCAATCGGTGCCTCGGTGACAGAGCCGACAAGAAATATTTGAAGGAAGGGAAAAGGTTTCAAGAGAGTGTGGAGCCACCTGAGCGGTGATTCAAGAGTCCAATGAAAGAGGGTAAGGATGGTTGATTCAAGTGAGCTGCTGAAGAAGAATAAGCAAGCAAGTGTTGCTGCAAAGATTACAATGGCACCAAGTGTTCCCCAGAGAGGATGGACGCTGAGTGTAGTCAGATATTCACTAAGTGTTTTTGTTCGAGGCGTAACGGTTTGTACCGCTGCAACAATAGCAGAAATTTCTTCCCAGTGGGGACGGAGTGCCTGTACATGTGGTGGGCGTGCATGTACTTCTGGTGATTGAGTAAGGGTTTTTACTAAAAGCCCCACACCGTTTCCTGTGATACTTATCGTTGAAATAACAGGACATTGGAGGCAAGAGCTGAGCAGGGTGGTGTGTATGTCTATGCCATTATAGTGAGCTTCATCGGACATGTTGAGCGCCACAAGAAGAGGCTTGCCCAGTGTTTTAAGCTGCATATGAAGATAAAGATTGCGTTTAAGCCGCGTCGCATCTATAACATTAATAATTACATCTGCTTGATTAATGACAAACAAGGCTCCGCTGGTAACTGCAGTGGTTTTTTCTGTGAGTGAGTAGAGCCCTGGAATATCTATAATTTCATACGTGTACTGTATGCCCTTATATGTGGTTGTTATCGTACCACGAGTTACCGAGACAGTAGTGCCAGGGAAGTTTCCTGTAATAACATGGGTTCCTGTGAGCCGATAAAAGAGTGAACTTTTGCCGACATTTGGGTTACCAACAAGGACAACTGTTTGTATGTTTTTTGATTTCATAGTTCATAGTAAAATGATTTTAAAATATTGACTAGGATTTAGTATATGTATGCGATTAGGCAAGGCGTCTTTGCGAGGAGTAGCCGTCGCTAAAGCTATGGCGGATAAATTGAAATGGCGAAAGCCTGCATATCGAAACTTTAGGCCAGGCAGGGCAATCTACAGGTGCTTCTCATGGCTGCAGGCCCGCAGCAATGAGGGAAGTTTTCGCTGATGCAATAGCTCGTTTAAGAGTGAATATTTTAAAATGTTTTGATTATTTATCCAGAGATCCTAATAATCGTTTAAGAAAAGCAGGGAGTGCAAAGCTTGCGCGGTGCATTTCAGGAGTATAAAACTCAAGTGGGGCTGGAAGAAAGATCGGTTCAGTTTTTTTCTTGTCCTTCTTCTCTTTTTTAGTTTTTTTCTCCTTCAAAGGATTATATTTTTTTGAAGCAAGAATAAATCCAATAGATCCGCTTGGATAGCTGGGAACAAGAGTATTATAGTATTTGACGATAGGGAAAATACCTTCTGCTTGCTTATAAAGATCTGCAATAAACGCACGGTCGTAGAATAGCGATTCTGCTTGAATTACCATGAGCCCATCTTCTTTTAGCGCATTTGAGATATTTTTATAAAATGTTTCTCGAGCAAATGCTGCGGCATGGCCGTAGAAATCAGGACCGTCAATAATAATGACATCAAAGTAATCAGTAAATGTTTTTATAAATACACTGCCATCTTGATAAATGGTTCGTACGCGAGGGTCTTGATATCCTGCAGCAAAAGCAGGGAAGTATTTTGTGGCAACTGCGGCGACTGAGGGGTCAATATCACAGATTACTATTTCTTCAATGTTTGGGTATTTGACCACTTCTGCCAAGGCGCCACCATCTCCTCCCCCAATAATGAGGACCTTGCGAGGATCTTTATGTGTTTGAAGGGGTACGTGTGCAATCATTTCATGGTATGCGGCGTTGTCATATTCGGTCAGTTGAATCACCCCATCAATGGCAAGCATTTTTCCAAATGCGGTGGTTTCGTACATTTCAATTTTTTGAAACTCTGATTCTACTGATTCTAAAAGTTCTTTAATTGCAACGGTTGCCTGAAATCCGTTAAGAGGGTCAAGGTTTTCACGGAAGAATACTGAGCCAGTTGCGTTGTTGACAAGATCTGAGCGTTGTTTGCCTCGTTCAATTTCTACTACTACGTATCCTTGGGCTCCAAATCCAGTTTTAAGAACTTCAAGTGCTGCAAAGTTATCGGTTGCTCCACAAGTAAAGATATCAATTGCGCAGTATCCCTGTACTTCTGGCCACGTATGAATTGCAAGATGTGATTCAGCAAGAATGAGGGCGCCACTTACGCCACCTGGTGAAAATTGGTGGAATTTTTGCGCAACGATTGTTGCTTTTGCGGCGTTTGCTGCAGCAACCATTACTTGCTCAACTGTTTCTACGATCGAAATTTTTGCAGGATCACAACCAAATAGATCAATAACTAAATGTTGGCCAAGATGGTCACGTTTTTCAGAATAGTGAGTGTTTTGAAGATTTACCGATTCCATGCTGAGCATGCGGTACTCAGATAAAGGATGGGCTGTAAGAAAATTTTGAGTAAATAGAGTGCAAAAAACAATACAGAGCTGAAAAAAAAGAGAAGTGTGCTGCATGAAGGGCTCCTTGAAAAATATAAGAATGGTTGTGTGTTTTCTAGTGTATGAAATTAGGTAAATAAGTCAATTGGATACCTCGTCTATTCTTGCATATTTACGATTGTTTTTATGGTTCTTTGGACCGCTTATTGCATTTTTTTTAGTCTCTACGGTAGGCTGGCCATACGCAAAGTGCTCTGTTACTTATAATTAAATGGATGTGCGCTCAGTGAGAGTGTTATTGCGAGGAGCTTGAATGGTGATTTGAAGTGATATTGATTTTGTTGCCGGAGCAATCCACAGGTGCTGCAATAATTTCTTTAAAAAAAGCTGGATTGCTTGGCTGCACTTGCAATGACGAGTCATCGTTCTTTGTAACGGTAGTGTGTGTCCGGCACAATACTTGTTTTGAATGTCAGTGTTTGAATATGTTGAGACTATAGTCTGGATTAGAAGGATTGAGTATGAATTATCTACTATTAGTTTTGAGTACCTGTTTCTTATTAGTTCAGGATATATATGCGCGTCGTGCTTCACGCGTAGTGACGCGAAAAGAAGAGCAAAGTGTAGTAGCGGCTTCTGTGCCAAAGCCAGACATTGATCGTCTTGCAGGTCAGTACCGTGATGTAGATGTGCTCGTAGAGCGTGCTAAGCGTGATGCAGAGCATGTAAAACGATCAGCTGAGCGAGAAAAAGAAGCAATTGAAGGAAAGGTTCGTCGTCATCAAACGCGTCTTGAGCGTCGGCGGCAAGAACTTTTGCAAAAAGATACTGAGCGGCAGTTGCGGCTTGAAGAGCAAGCGCGCAAAGATGCGGAAATGGCACAAAAAAAAGCAGAAGAAAAAGCACAATCAATTGTTATTGAGGCTGAGCGCAAAGCAGAAGAGTTAAAACGTGCCCTCCAAGAACAAGAGGCGCACGATCGCCTCAATGGTCGTGTTGCTATTACCCGTGAGTGGCGCAAAGAAATTGTGCGTGATTTTGAAAAAGATACTGGTTTTATACGTCAAGTGATTATGGAAGGTGAAGTGAGCCGTATAGAACGACAGAATTTTATTGCATTATTTACTGAGCAGCAAGAATGGCTTGCTAAGACTATTGAATCTGCGGCGTTCTTTTTTGATGAATCGTATAATGCGGTTATTGCAAAGAAAAATGCATTGGCCGCCTTGGTTGATGCACAGAAGCAAGCTGATGATCTTATTTTGGATATGGTGAGCGAATACCACTTACCCGCTCAAGTGCAAGCACAATTGAGGTTAATGGCATTGTACGAGATTAACAATCATATACAACATACAGAGAATCAAGCATTATTTATGCCCGCCGATGTGATTGAAAATTTGGTCACCAAAATAGGGATTGATGTGTTTCCCGGTAAAAAAGATATTGTTATTGTGACTGAAAAAGAAAAAGTGGGTACCTTGCAAGCACGCATTTCAGAGCTGGAGCTGCGTCTTGCGGAAGAAGATACAACCGGCAAAGAAAAAAAAATAGCAGAGCTTGCAGCATTAAAAAAAGAACGTGACGAATCGGAAGCATCAATAGCACGCGCACAAGCACTTCATCAACAAGAACGAGAACTATTTGTGCAAACAGTTGAGCAAAAACAGCGTGAAAAAATTGAATTGGAGTTGATACTTGCACAAGTTAATGAGCAAGTAGGATTAGTGCGGCAAGCGAGTCTTGTTGCGCTTACTCAGCTTACTGAGCATATAGAAGAACAGAATGCGCGCTGCAGAGAGCTTGGTCGTAGTCTTGAAGAAAAGCAGCAAGAAGCTGTTGTTCTTACGGTGCAGGCACAAAGCATGCAGCGGACAATGCAAGAAGCGTTGGCGCAAGCAGCGCTCTACGCGAAGCATGTTGATGAAGAAAGCAAAAAATCGGTAGAAAGCGCCCAGCGCATTGCAGAGCTGGAGCAAGTAGCCAGTCGCATTAATGAATCTCAAGCCGAAATTGCACGATTGATTAATCGGATTTCTGAGCAGCAAGATGAATTAGCACAGCGTCGTAATGCGTATGCTAAAATGCAAAAATTACAGACAAAGCTTGAGAAAGCACGGCATGCAAGAAAAGCTGATGCGCAGAGGTCTGCTGAGCATATTCAGTTACTTACCCAGATGAATGCATTTGGCGATAAAGTTCTTGCTGATTATACACAGTTACAAATGTCTGCGCATAATGCACAAAAGGTTCATGATCAGCTGGCTCATTTATTATCTCTTCTGAGAGCGCGTGGTAAGCAAGGGCTTGATCATACTGAAGTGCTTCAAACACTTGATGCGGCATTAGCATTATTGCATCATCCAGGGGTTGGTTTCGAGCATAAAAATATGCAAGAAGAATCAGTTGCTAAAGAGCTCCATCCAGACCTAAAAGAAGATACTTTTGTACAACATATTGCAGGTGAAAAAAAGGTGCGCACGCGACGGCTTGACGTCCTTGCGTCTCTCTTATAGGAACCATTTCGGTTAAACTGTTGCATACAAATTTTTATCGCTGCTAGCATGGCCTCGTTTAAGAGAGGAATTGCTATGATGCGTCTACGTCTGTTTGTGTTTTCTTGTATGATGTCCAGTGTGCTTGGTGCTGCGGTAGCACCGGCCGATTTTGCGTATGTTCTTGAAACATTTTTGAATTCAAGCGGGCAGAAGTGGCTGCCTAGCGTTAATGATTTTAAAGATTTAGATTTTGATCAAACGGGCCGCTTGGCAATACCTTTTCCTTTTTTTGATTTGAGCTTGGTATTTGATTTAGGTGGTTGGGGCGCAGGTTCACCATTTTTACCGCTTCCTCCCGCACAGCGTCCGTATATAGATTTTTCTGCAGCAGGGTTGTCGCCGGTTGCAGATCAAGCAAAAATTGCGATGATGAAATTGATTCAAAACCAATTATTTGGTGCGCTGGGAAATAGTTTTGGATCAAGCGATTCGAGTGTTGATTTTTTTAGTGAAGATGATGCTTCTACGCAAAAGAAACATTTAGCCGAGCAAATATTTAATTTTAAAATAACGCCGAGCATGGTGTATGTCATCAAGTTAGTATTATTGATGAAAAAAATTACTGAGGCTGGCGTGTCAACTGGGTTATCAGAAGGTGCATGGGAAGGAGCCAAGGATGCATTCTCTGTAACACTGACCTCGCTTGCTGATTTTGGAATTTTAACTTTTCGTTTATTAAATGCCTGGAACCGCGATAGCCGTGTGGCTGGTGGTTTGTCAGCAGTAATTGATGAAAAATCTCCTGAAATAGGGCAATTGCTGAGAAAGATGTCAAAGTCATCATGGGGCGATGAATTGTTTATTCACCGTAAGCTTGATAGTGGCTGGAAGCTGCTTATGGAAGGTGGTGGAATAGTATTTGGTCTTGATGGCAGTGTAAAACGAGGGCTTGGTTTTGCAGTATCAGCAATTGAATGCGCAAGTGAAGCTGACGCAGCAAAGCTTTCAGAATTTTTAAATCAGAAACAATTAAATTGGGATAAAATTGAAACACAAGATATGGTTGGGCAATCATTCTTAACCCGTGTTTCATCATTGCTTCAAATGTACTATCAACAAATTACTCAACTGCCTGAAGAGGTACGTGGTGAACGAGAACAGCATGCGGAGGCGTTGAGTGAAATTTTAGACAATTGTACTCCTGTCGACCTTGGTCGATACGACCTTGATATTACCAATAACACTGCGATACATCCAAAATTAAAATCGGCAGCGTTTCGATCTTTGGTGGGTGAAGGACGTGCTTTGGCGAGTTACTCTACGCTGCCTAAAGTAGTTTCTGCAGGCAATTCTGTCTACTTCTGTTCTAATCAAACTGGTCCTCTTGATGCAGCAAAATTGGTTGCCATAATCTTTTTTCAAGCATTGATTCGGTATATTTCAGTGCTTCGTGGAAGTAATGAAATGAGTTCTGAGATGACCGCGCAAATAAAAGAAAAAGAACGCATGCTTCAATCTGCGCATGCGTATCTTGCGCAGCCAGAAGCGAGTTTTTTGATTGTGCCGCTTGGCATGATGCTGGAACGCCCCTCAGTAGAAAGCTATGCAATTGCAGGAAAATATTTTGGGAAGAATGCAGCACGAAAACAGGCGAATGAGGCAGTGCCGGCAGGAGATGCTACAAACGCAGAACCGAAAGATACTCGCGCAGAGGCAGTAGCTCAACTACTGCAAGATGCGGGTAAAAATTATGAACGAGCTGCAGCACGAGTAGGAAATATATATAAAAAAGCGATTAAAGGATTACAGGGAAGGCTTACAATTGGTGTGCCAGAGCTTGCTGAGCTTGGGGCTGGCGGCCTGAATTCTGCGCCAGCTACAGTTCCTCCTGCCGCTGTGGCTGCTCCTGCAGCAGGCGCAGCCACTACAGGGACTATTGATGTTGCAGCAGCAATAGCAGAGGGATTGAAAGCATCAGAGAGTGATATCAAAAGTACAATGCCTCCTTTGCATGTAGAAGAAGGAGTAGGTGCGGGTGTAGGAGCTGGAGCTGCAGCTGGAGGTCTTACGGGTCAGGCAATTACTACCGTTGACGCCATGGCTGAGTATATGCGAAATTTTAAAACAAGTGAGATTGCTCTTATTAAAGTTAATATTACTACTCTTGAGGGGCTGCTAAAACAAGCAGAAGACCAACTGCGCGCTGTTCCTGCTCATGAAAATAATCTTTCTCAGCTTGCTCATTGGGCAAAAGTACAAACTGCGCTTGAGGGAGAGCGTAAGACGCTTATTGCTGTGCAAGCAATGCCAGAATTGATGCGGTATCCGGTGCAAGAATTAAAGTATGGGTATGATCAGGCTGAAAAAACGTTGACTGCGCTCGGAAAAATGAATCGTGAACAATTGGCTACGATATTGAGTACGTATCGAGCATGTGCTGCAAAGGATCCATCTGCTCGAAATGATGCTACTCGTGATGCATTAAAAGAGGCGCGCAATCAATTGGCTTTGTATTATGAATGTGTTCTTTCTTTGTATGCAGATTTTTTGCAAGCGCTTGATGGTCTTTGGTTATTTTCTGGGCATGCACTGTCAAAACAATGTGAAGAAAATAAAGTGTATTTAATGCATAGTGCAGGACAAGCTGGATCACCTCAGCCGTTAGCGGATGGTCAGGGTGCTGGTGTGCCACAGCTGTTAAGCGCTGAGCCATCTATGCATACGTTTCGAGAATCATTTGATACTGTACGACAACACTCAGAGGCTTTTGGAAGTAAAATAAGCACACGTCTCAAAGCGTATGAGAAGCGGCAACAAATTATTTGGCAGGGTGAGGGATATAGTGCTGTTGGGCGTCGTGAACTGATTGAGCAACGTGCTGCTGAGTTGCAAGAAGCGCTTGATGACGCGGCAGAAGTTCGTAAAAGTAAAATAGCAAGCCAAGATCAAATTCGGACAGCTGCAGCTCGTGTGAGTGATGCGCGCAAAGCGCTTGATGTAGATCAAGGACGTGCTGATTTAGAAGAATTATTGCGGTCTTCACAAGATACTTTGCAAGAAGTAGTAAAAAACATTCGGGCTATCGACGAAGAAACACCTACGGCCACTGAGGCCTCACGAGTGGGAATGCAAACACTGCTCAAAGAAAGCTTTTTATTTAAGCATCAAAAAGATTTAGGCAGTCCGTTTGTGAATGGATTATTCAGTCGTATTGGCAAACATTTGTCACTTTTTAAAGAGATGCAACCAGTACGTGCTGAATTTGAAATGCGTTTGCGTGGAATATCTCGTATGTATCCCGCATTTGGAGCGAGTCTTCCTTTGCTGCGTGTGCTTGCAAATAGATTTGCCCCTGGCATCATTACCGAGTGGGTGTAGATATGAGTTCTTTACGTCGCTACGGTGATATATGAGAGTGCACGCGTGGTTTGTTAGAATACTGTGCAGCATAAGTCTGCTTATAAGTACTTCTGCATGGGGTGCTGTAGCGGGATATGATCTTGGTGTAGGCAATTCTCTGCTTAATCGTGTAGCGACTAGTAAACCTGTATTTGTACAACCAGTAGAAAAACCTCAAGCGTCTTCTATTTTTAACGCACTTGTAAAAAGACCAGCGCAGGCAAAAACTGAAGATTTTAGTGGAGCAGTATCAGAAGGACGAGATCCTTTGGCTTTTTTTTGTAGTCAAGATGTTAATGAGCAGGTATTGCAAGATGCTGATCTTGTGCGCGATGTAACTTTGGCATTAGGAAAAAATCAAGATTTTTTAACTACTCTTTTAGTGGTACGCAAAACACTGATTCCTCAATGGAAGGAATGGTTTAGTACTGAAAAAAAAGAAGAACAGTATGCAGCGTTATTAGCAGCGTATGAGAAAGAACTAAAAAAAAGGGGAGTGGTCAAATCTGATAGTGTTCATACTTTTGCCATGCATACAGTACTTGCAGATTATGGGAATAAAGAGTTTACCCCTCAGATGTTGCAGGCAATTCGGGGAAGTGCGTATCATTCATTATTGTTTTTTGTATTGGGATATGGAGATTGGGATCAAGCTATAGCCCGTGAGGTCAATGGTATTAAGCTTACTGATCCTGCTACCGTACAAAGGATGCTTGCTGATATGATTGTTGCATACCGCCGAGAATACGATGCAGTGTTTGCGACTGCCTGCATATCAACAGGTCTTACATTTTCCCGGGAGAGCGAAAAAAAAGAAGATTTTTTTAAGGAAAGTATGGAAAATGAATTTTTAGGAAATGAACCCAAATCGTACGATTGGATTGAGCAATGGAATGCAATTATGTCTGCTGCCCGGGCGTATGCACATAAAGAGGCTGCAGCGTTTATTAACTCAAAATTATCAAAAATAACACAACTATTAACATTATTTTCGGCACGCCTTGAAGTAGTACGAGTTTCTGATGCTATGTTTGCGTATCCAACAGCTGCGCGAGCATCACAAGGCAAACTTGCAGATGCTTCTGTGCAAAGTATTCTACTAGGGCTTGCTTATCGAGTAAGTCGGCAATTACTTATGAATCATGAATACATTATTAATTCAGAACAAATGCAGAGTTTTTTTGTGCAGGAATATCAAGGGCAGCAACGCTTGGGCCATATCTCAGGAGAGGTGCTGGCGGGAGAGCGTTTTTTAAAAACATCTGATGATGTAGAAAAAAAACAACGGAAGTCATTTGAAGCCCGCTGCGCAGTATTGTTTGGAGATGTTGATTTTTTACTACAGGGAGCATTTGATGGAGTCCTGCAAGCAGCACTTGAGAAGTACGATGTTGCAGGAGGTGCAGAGTTGTATAAAAAGCTTATGGTTGTTGCGTGTCAGCGTAATGGAGTCTTGTGGGAGATTGTTGAGGGTGAAAGAAAATCGCGTATGCTTCTTTCTAGTGCAGCAGCACTTAAAAAATTGCAGCATGATATTTGGGCATATTTGAAAACGCTTGGTCTTGATGCTGGTACTCATACAAGTATGCAAGAGTTGTATGCAAATCTTATTGATTCACTCAGGTGGACCAATTCGGAACGATCTGCTTTTACTACACAATCACCTGTGTTTTTTTCTGCCACATCACGCGTAAAACGAGGGCGCGTGAAATGTTCTGCTGAAGATTATCAATCGCTTTATAAGCTGTTTTGGCTGTGTGTGGGGGTTCGGTTGCTGGGCGATGTGGTTCGGGGAGATCAATCTGAGCGAGCTACACATCAAGAGGTTGATCAAACCGCGTTAGGGACAGTTTTGGAGCGTCAGCAAGCCGAATTAGCAAAACATACACCACGAGAAGATGCACTGGATGATGCTAGTTTAACCGGTGCGCTTACTCAGGCACAAAAAAAACTCGCATCATTTGGAGCAACGATGAGTGGGCGGGTAGAGCAATTAAAAGGAAACGCATTACGGTACGCATCAGGTCAGTCTGATATGAGAAGTGTTAATACTGATATTCTGCGCTCACTTGATGATTCATCGCAGCTACTTGATGGTATGCAGTCATCAGTAAAAGCGGTCTTTAATACGAGTGATCAAGCGTCTGATCGATTTGTGGGGAGTGTGAAAGCGTCACTTATTTTAGTTGACCGTTGTATTGAGCTCTGTAGTAAGCAGATGAAAACAATACGAGCAGGTTTTCTAAAATTTTATACTAAGGTGAACAGTTATCCTTCAATTGGCAATGTTATGCGTAAGCTTATTGGAGGGGGTATTAAGAGTATGCTTACTGAAGTTAACAGGGATAACGAAGTTCCTCTGGCGCGTATTAAGCAAGCCTTAGTTGATATGCAACTTGTGCTGCAAGGTAAAAAACACTCAAAAGACTTACACATTTGATACTGAGAAAGGAGCGCATGAATACGAAAATACGACATATGTTGGGTATAGCAGTAGTCGTATGCGTCTATGCTGCCGGTATTGCAGCAGCTCAGCCACACACTGTATTCATTCCGCGCTCATTTAGTTCTTCTGCATTGTATACTGATGGATTTTCTTTTTTAGCCAAACGTGATACTCAGCATAACCGTGCGCTATTGTTGGGGCATACGGCTATTTATCAAGATTCATATAATGGCTCTAAAAATGCGCCGTTTTTTCTAGGGGGCCATAAGCAGGAAGTTTCGGTGGCGCAAAATGAATCAGGAGACCTTAATTCTGAATGGTTTCACATTGAAAGCGTTGAAGGGAGAGACTATGCCTCGGCTCTTTCGGTCTCGCCTGAGCGCTCTGCGGTAGGAGTATGTATTCGAGCACAATATTTTCTTGATCAGTGTTTAAAAGGTCTCTGGTTTGGCGTGGCACTACCTGTCGTTCACGTAACTCATGCATTGAATCCTGTTGAAGTAAAAAAAAATACGACTTTAGTTGCTGATGATTCACAATTTAGTTCTGTATCTCGTGCGCTTGATTGGGATAATTGGCGCGCAGGCAAGTGGAGTAGCGTTGAACAAAGTATTACTGGTGTTGATGATATTGTGACGCAATTGGGTATTGATATTGATGGTCCGCGTGGTAGTTTGCAGCAGCTGGCATTAGAGCTGGTTATACCGGTGGGCAGTAAGGCAACCGGGCAATATTTATTTGAGCCACTTCTTGGCATGCAGGGATCTCTTGCGATTGGCATAAGTTTAAAGACAGTTTCAGAGATTTTTAAGTTGAATGATGTCTGTCAATTGCTCTACGTTGGTCATGTGGGGTATCGGTATCATACGCGATCATCTCAATCTCGCTTGTTTGATTTAAAAGGCCAACCTTTTTCCCGATATTTAATTTATATGGATACTGAACTTATTCCAAATGATACTAATGTTGCCTTGAAAGCATCTAATGGTACTAATTTTTTCTTGCGTGAGTGCTTGGTAACGCCAGGAGCAACGGGGCAGAGTGTAAATGCGCTGCAGTTTAAATTATGGCGGCATCACATAAATCTTGGATATATGTATTGGTGGCGCGTAGCAGAGCAGCTATCTTTTGCAGCATCTATGGACCGTACTTTTGCCGTTCCATCTCCGCAAGGAGTATCAGCAGGAGGAAGTCCTCTGCAGGTATGGATGACAGGACCACAAATTACTGATCATTATTTGGCAGCAGATCCTGCAGTTTCAACTAGTCCTGCGGTGGTGCGTGATATAGAATTTGATATTGATAGTGGGGCGATGCCATATGTTGCATCGCATACATTATTTCTTGATTATAGTAGCTCATTTGTTCATAAATCTATGACGTGTACCGTGCGTTTTGGTGGTGGATATGAGTTTTCTCAAGTTCCTGCGGTATTAGATACATTGCATGTGTGGTGCGGTATCGGCATAACTATTTAAGAGGTGAAGGTATGAAGTATTTCAAAGTTCTGTATGGATGTGTGGCACTTACATGTATGGTTAGTGGGGGAGTTATTGGGCGCACTGCTTTGCAGCATCGTGATGGATCATATGTTGCCGGTAAAATTGCCGGACGCGTTGAAACTATTTTTAGTAATTTATCGCTTGATGTTGAGCATAAACGTCGATTGTTAAGACAAGAATTGAGTCATGCGCAGCAGCTTAAATTGGATGTGCTTTCACAAAAAATTACGGCGATGCTTGGTCTACTTGTGGTACAAGAAAAATCAATCGCACCGTATATTACTTCACCTGAAGTAAGTATTGTAGGCAAGGATACTACGGCTGAATCTGATATTTTTGATACGCCAGAATCATTGGTTACCGCCACGCTTGCTGGTGAAACTGATGAGCAGCCAGCTGCTCAAAGCGCGGCTACCAATGGTGAGGTAATGTCGGTGGACAGTATTGCAGCATTTGGGAATGAGGTCATTGAGCGCGCTGCTGCGTATAGTGATCGCCTGATGATAGCAGGTACGCCATCTGTATCACAACATCGAGCTGCAACATTTGCTCTTTTTGTACGTTCCTTGACATCTGATAGTGACACATTAACTCGTGCTCAAGATGCGGTCAAAGTATGTACAAAAATATATACTCTTCTGGATTCAAATAAAACCCTGCAGGCATTTGTTGCCGCTTTTAAAAAACATATCGAAAAAAAATATGCTGCAGTGGTAACCGACATAGAAAATAATATTAAATTTAAAATCTTTGAGATTCTTGCATATTTGGGTGGTGATGAAACTCAAACAGCAGAAGATATTGTTGGTAACTTTTTAGTCTCTTATAACTCGTATGTGACTGTTCAGAATACTATTCAGCCAGACGAGCTTGCGTTTCCTGTGAGAGGGTGGGCGCATATGCTGTTGACGACTGATCAAGTGGTAAAACATATTATGCTGGTATTGAGTTTTGCAATGGAGCAGGTGAAGCATGATGTGCAGCGGGAGCCATTAGTAAAACAATTACATGACGATGTTTCTGCGCAGCAAACAGAAGCGCTTGCGCTGCTTGAACAAGATGGTGTTGTGCTCTCTGATCAAGAACGTTTAAACCCTATTGAGCTTGCACAAAAATGCTCGGATCAGGTTCAAGTTCTTTTGACTGCCAGAGATGATGCTTTTGCTAAAGAGCAGCAAGATCGTGTGGAACGTTATGTGAATTTAGTTGACCAGATTAGTCAATTAACATCTGATTACGATCTTGTTGTTCGTGAAATGGCTGATACTGCAGCGCTTAATCGTTTAACGCATGATATTTCTCAACTCCCAGAATCGGAACAGGAAATATTAAAAAAATCATCGTCTTTGGATCCCGCAGTACTGCAAGAAATAGTTCCTGCTTTTAGTGATGACCAAGAATCTGAAGAAGGTGAGCCCGTAAAAGATCTTGCTCCACGTAAGCGTCGTGGACGTATGAGCACTGGAACCAAGATCGGTCTTGGGCTTGGTGTCAGCGCCGCAATTCTTTTGATTTTGTGGCAAGGAATCGCCATGAAAATGAAGTCGAGCGAACAGGAAAGTAATGTTGGCTCAGCATTTTCAGCCGATTCATCAGCCTCTTATGTTGGACCAGTTCAGAATCTAACATTCTGGGATATGCTCACGAAAGCAGGACCGATCGGATTTATAGCATCTCTATGGCAAAAATAAGAGGTTCATTACAGCGTGATTGCTGTGGGATTCGTATAACATAGAATCCAAAGACCTCCAAAGATTTATTTGTAAACTAATAAGAGTTTGATTTGACTGCTGCGCTTTTTTAGATCACCTAGGGACCATTTTGCATAAGCGTAAGACTCTCTGCTCCGAATGGACGTGGTGCGGGCGTTGTGTGATTTACTGTGTGTGATGGCTCAGCACATTAATTATTTATGCAAAGTAAGTTTATAGCGTAAATAATCATGCGTCGGCCCTATTTGAGCTTGTGCAAACAATCCTCTTATGCCATTCTTGCGCTATCGCATAAATATATATTAGTATACGTACACATGCGATTCAATATGATGGCATAAATAAATCACATGTAATTTCTCACACATATCCCTCATATTGATTTTTAAAATCAGTCATTTCATATGAGGTTTTTATGAAGATACAACATGCTATTGTTTTTTTAGTGGCAGTTTTTTACGGAGTGAGTCTTTCTGCAATTGATGCACAAGAAGCATCTGTTGCAGAATATGCGGGTATTCTTGGCGCAGCTGACAGTACTGAGATCCAGAGAATAGATGCGGTGAATGGGCTGTGTACTATTGCGAAGTCTCACTTCTTTCTTGCTGGTGAGTGTATCACTCTTTTGAAAACTGTATACGATTCATTTAATGATGTTGGGCGTCGCGAAGTATTTGAAGCATTGAGCATGATAGCTATTGTGCAGCCTTCATGTGCTCTGGAATGTACGGAATTTATTATAAGTAAGCTTTCCATGGTTAATCAATCTAATTATCGTGCGGTAGTTGAAGCGCTTGCTGCCATCGGACGGGTACATCTCTCTCGCAAGGAGCAAATAAAAGAAAGCATACTGGGTTTCTTGAATGCACGATATGAGAATGAATTACCAGAGTATGGAAAAATAGCGCTGCAAACGATTGACGATGCGCATCGCATGCGTCATGAGTTTTCAGTATCGCATGTATCGCATGGAGAAAGTTATGGATTTTCGCTGTGTATGCACGGGTGGACTGCTGTTGGTCATCTCTATCCCGTGTGATATAGAGGTATTACTGCCTGATCATTTGACAGTTGTGGGGTGAATGCGTACGCTTGGCAACATTACCCTAGTGTAGGTATAAGGATTTGTATGAAAAAAACAATAAAAAATCTCGTACTTATAGCGAGTGTCTTTAGTAGCTGGTTGAGCGCAATAGCTCCCTTTGAGTCCAATCAAGAAAAGCAATCTGCGTTTAAAGCAGGGCTGGTTGAAACACTGCGCCGTGCTGACTTGCAGCGGGAGTGGTTGAATGCATTGTGTGAAAATAAAGAAGTTGATTTAAAAGAGCTATCTCTTGATCAGCTGAATGAGACATTAAGTAAGCTTACTATGTATCAAGAGCGGTTACGGTCACAAGAACAAAAACATGGTGCGTTGAGTGCTCAAGAGCGTCAATGCTTAGAGCTTACTCAAGAGCTGGCAAGACAATTAACAAACGCGCGGCTTGCGTATGAATCGAAAGTAAATACGACCAGAGAAGTAAAAAAAATAGTCATTTCGGCTGGAGCAGCGGTAGCAGTGTTTGGTGGTCTTATGTTGTTGAATGTATTGACTCCTCTTGATATTAGCTGGAATACCGCATTACTGTGTGGCGTTGCTACTGGATGTGTTGTTGGTGTTATTACTCATTATGATTCTTTGCTTCAACAGGTTCGTTCTGTTTCATCTTTAGTTGAAGAGAGTTCTTTTTCCAATTCTATGCATTTGGGTGTTAAAACACTGGCCGCTATTGGTGCTGTTGCCGCATTATCCGGCATTGCCTGGTGGCAAAAAGATGCAATTATGGAATCGCTTCATTTAAAAAAACCACAGTGTTCGCTTGCTGTTATGGCAAAAAATGCTGGATTAGTTGGGAATGAAGGGCGTTAAATTTCGCTGTGTTGTATTGTAAGCCGAGATAGAGTTCTGAGTACCCATGATTTTTTAAATCCTGATTTTTGTGCTTCACCACAAATAAGCAGGTGTCGTGGCATAAGCATTTCTTCTTCTGCGCCATTAAGCGTAATAATAAGAACTTTACAGAATTCTTGTTGAGGGTATCGCTTGCTGTCGTACAGTGGATCAAGCATTTTAATAGTATTAATATCTGCAAGATCAATACGGTTTGAAGAACTATCGTGTTCTTTTTTTATACCATCAAGTGTTGTATCTCCTCCAAATGAGAGTTTTGTAACGGTAAGCGTGGTGCTTCCATCTACGATGGTGGCATCATAAATACCTTGATCTGAGCCTAATTCAATGTACTGAATGTCTTCGCCATCGTTTTTAGGTTTTCCACCTGCAGTAAGGGGTTGAACGCAGCATAATGAACTTGCAAGAAGCATGAGTAATAAAATCATGAGAGAGTCCTTTTCCTGTAAAAGAGTAGAGTGGTATGACTGTAACAGAATCATAAATTGACGAGCAATATATCGGGATTTGCGGGGAGAAATTCGCTTTTTACCTTGATGCTAGTGTTTTGAGTCATCATTTTAGTACGGTGATCCTAATAAAAGCATTCATAAAAATAGTGGGTGCTGCATATAAACATTTGCTTTACGCAAATCCGTATATGTCTTTTGATTTTGACTCGTGTGAATCTGGGGGGATATGCGGAATAATTTAGAGACAAGGGTATACATTGAAGCCATTAGTTATTTTTTTAAACGGGACTTCAAGTTCAGGGAAAACTTCAATAGCACAAGCGTTACAAGAATTGCATGTAACGCCTTTGCTTCATACTGGTATTGATACGTTGTATACCATGCTTCCCCAAAAAGCCCTGGGCGAAACAAGCTTAGCAAAAGATGGGTATCATTATTTTATGAAAAACGGTGTGCTAGATCATGTGGAAATAGGAGAGTATGCCCAGCGATTATTAGCGTGCACTGTTCCTTTAACTCAGGTTCTCTTAGAGCAAAAAAATGATCTTGTTATCGATGAGATTTTATTTGTTGGAGAAGGTCGTGATTTTTTATATCAATATGCACAAAGTTTTATTGATGCCCGGGCTTACTTTGTAAAAGTCGATTGTGCTTTGGAGATTCTTGAGCAACGAGAAATTGAGCGAGGGAATAGGCACAGAGGGCTTGCGCGCTTGCAATATAATCATGTGCATAATCATGCATATGCCTATGATATTACGGTTAATAGTGGTATGACTGATGCAATAACTTGTGCGCAATACATAATGAGTGCTATTGAGCATATGCCTCAGCCAAAAGCATTTGCCGCTATACGGGCAGGCAGGGTCCGGTCAGAGAATTATATACAAAGCTGAACTCCTCTTTTTTTATGAAATTTCGATAGTAGATTTCTATAACTTCAATGATGAATAGAAGATTCCCCGTCTTTACTACTTGCCCGCCAAAGCTATTACGCGAAGGACTTCGTCGCTTTGCTTCTCGCAATGACGGTAAGCGTTTTGTGTGTTGCATATGATACATACAAGCTTTTATTACAAACGATATGCAAGTGTTACCTGCACCTCATGAATAGATTTTGCATATGCACGTCATTGTGAGCGCAGTGTGGCAATACAGTATTTTCTTTATGTCTTGCAATGCGTATACAACAGCTACAGTATTATAACATGAGACTGGATTGCCCGGTTGTCACCAGCTATGGCTAGCAGGCCGCAATGACGCATGATGCACATTCATACCTTTAGACAGTTAAAAGTTTAGAGTCGAGTAATTTCGGACTATTATTTGCTATTGATTTCTCAGACACTGCTTTAGCCAGATGTCTTGTAAGAGCGTATTGTAAAACTATTTGGGTATGGTATTAGGTAAGTTTTAGATATAGCTAATGACTTGGTATTAAAAAACAGTTACTTTAGCGGCTAATTAGAAAGCAAAAAAAGGAATTTTTAAAGAGTTTTAATAGAAGCGACAAAGGAGAGGAATGCAGCGGATACGACTCATGATAAAAGTGGTTCCTCAGTCAGGCAAGTGTGGTTTTGTCTGGGATCAAAAACAATCGCTTTTAAAGTGTTTTTTAAAAAGTGCTCCAGAAAAGAATAAGGCAAATGATGAACTTATTATGCTTATTGCACAAACTCTTGGCATCTCTCGTGCCGCGGTGAGTATTATGGGGGGAGCTGCAAGTCGTCGTAAAATGATTTGTATAGAGAGCACTCTGTCGCAAGAACATATTTTTCTTCTTCTTGGTGTGATGCATGATGTGGGCAGCAAGCAGCAATCAATAGGATAGTATGTGTGGGCACGCGAAAGCGTAGTCAGTATGTATTCATGCAAAGTTCTTTTTTATTGGATCGGCAGTGACCATCGGCGCGCTATGCGACGTGGATGGGTGTGGGCCTTTGATGCTGAAAGTGTGCACAGCCGCTTACGTAAAGCACGAGTTATTCCTCTCCGTGTTGGGATTTCCCGTTTTATGTTTTTGTATCCTTTGTGGTGGTGGCAGCAATTGCAGCACGTGCAGCAAACTCAGCAATTATCAGCAGGGCAACTCGGATTATTTTTTCGGTCCCTTCATACACTGCTGAAAGAGGGCATGTCTCCGTACCAGGCACTTTCAGTTCTTGTGCAGCAAGGCAGCGACCGTCGGCTTCAGGGAGCAATACGAGCGGTTATTGCAGGTCTTGAGCGTGGGTTGTTGTTGGGAGATTCATTTAACGCTGCGCATTCATGGTGGCCTCAAAGCGTTATTGTTGCTGTAGTTGCCACTCAGACAACAGGAATGCTTGATCGTGTGTGTATTCATTTAGCAGATACATGCACATTGCAGCAACAAGTGAGCGCTGACTTGACCACCGTATTAATGGTTCCTCTTATTACAGCAGGAGCTGCAGTGCTTGTTCTTGGTTGGGCCGCTCAGTTTTGTGCATCGAGTCTCAGTGCGCACGATTTTTCTGGATTTTTTTTGGTTTTCATTGGGTGTTCACGTTTTGTCGCTGCATACGGAATATATGTGATGATTGCAGTAGGTATTAGCACGCATGCTCTTTTAAGGAGTAATTTTTCTATTCCGTGGTTTTCTCGGGCAATCAGTACATATGTCTTGTCTTTTCCTCTCTGGGGGCCGATTATTGCAGCCGGACATAGCATTGTATTTTTTATGATTATCGCGGTCTTGCTACGCGCGGGAGCGCCAATAGTAACGGCACTTGCGGCGGTTGCTGCAGTTCATCCTAATCGGTATTGGCGTTTCGTGCTTAGCATCATGATAGAGCGCCTGCATGCAGGATGGTCATTATATGAAGTAATGCATGCCGCTCCACGTGTGTGTATTCCTGATTATTTTGTTCAGATGCTTCCTTCGGTCTTGAGTTCTGCACATTTGGCTGGAGTATGTGAGGCTACTGCTGAATTATTGCGACATGAACGGTCGCAACGATTGCGTCGCAGTATTGCATTAGTGCAACCTGTGCTTATGGTAAGTATTGGTTCTATGATTGCTTATTTTATATCTATAATGTACGAATCGCTCTCTCAATCAATGCATTCAATACATTTTTTATGAAAACAAGCTGCTGTTAATAATTTTTGATTTTTTTTTGCAACGAAATGTCTTCTGGCACATCGTATTAGAGTGCTTTAAAATATTCATTTAGTATTCCGCTTTTCAATTATCTTTCTGCAGCTAATATTTTTATTTGCTTCTTACAGAATTGCATGTGTCACTTTTATGAGAGGCGCGGTGGTTGAAAATGTATTGTTTTTTGGTTAAAAATTGCTTATCTGTGGTGGTTGACGACTCGTAACTGTGTTTTTTTGATACTGTCAGTCACCAAGGATGATTTATGCTCTTGTAATTCTTATGTTTTTGCATACAGTTCTATTCACGATCTTGTTAAAGATTTTTAGGCGAGTAGTAATGAGATATATATTCACTAGATTTCAAGAGTAATGAGAGAGGGGCTGTATGAATAAGTCTATTGTAATGAGCATTGCAGTGTGTATAAGCGTTATCTGTAATATGGCGGTTTTTGCGTCATGGAGACCAGGTGTTAACAATCACAAAACACCCTTTGTTATTTTGCAGATAGATTAACTGCAGCTTAGTGGAAGAATAAGAGTATTGAGAATAAAAAAGGCGCAGTAAATACCGCGCCTTTTTTATTGAGCTTGATTGATTTATGGGCGACGTCTTAAAAATTCAAGTTTTGATTCTCCGCTCATTAAATCATAAATACTTCTTTTATTCAGTCCTTGTTGATGCATTTCGAATTGATTTACATGTGTTCTATAAAGTTGAGAGGTGGTGAAGTAAGTAACAGGAACTTCGCTGCACGGAATTTTATGATGTACAACTTTAAGAATTATTTCTCCCAAAAGAAGCCCAAGCTCTGCCTCTCCAACACAGCAACCAGCGGCAGCGCCATTAGTTACCGATCCTGAATCTGAAGCAAATGCGGTTACCCCATGCATGCGGCATGCTTTAATAATTGGTTGTAGAGCGCTTACGACGACAAAATCTCTGAGAATAATAACCGCATCAATATCTTGTGTGATATATGCTTGCGCACACTTTGTTACTTCTTCGATATTTGCGGTGTGAATGATGCGTGCAGTAATAGAGTGCTGGTGAAATGCTTCAATTAAATTGGTCATATCCTGATTGTTTTGTGGACCGTTACCGCTGGTAAAAATGAGTACAGTGCGTGCGTCTGGGCGTACATGCTTAAATGAGCGCACAAATCCATCTAGAATGCCTGCTGGGTCTTCAGCGGTTCCTGTACTTGTTGTTCCTGTTACATATTTGCTCGTGCTAATACCAAGCTCAACAGGGTCGGTTATGCATGCAAATATATGAGGTATTTTGGATTGTCTTTTGGTGAGCACCGCATGAGCTGTTTCTGCAGGTGTGCATCCAACAGAAATGCAGGCATCTGCTTGCCATAAAATGCCTTCTTCTATTTGCCCTTTCAGAAGAGCAAGATCGCCATGGTAGTAGAATTTTTTTATGTCCAGCTGCATTCCTTGTGCGTTACAGAGGTCAAACGCAGCAGCCAGCATTTCATCAATTGCTGCAATCTCTGCAGGGCAAAATACAGCAAGTTTTTTGGGTGGAATGATGGCGTGAGGCTTGAGTAAAGCCATAATTCGCTGAACAGCAGCACGTTCTTTTTTTTGCATGACATAATTAAAGAGAGAAGTGTGTGCCAATCCAAAAAATAGTATCGCAGTTGCTATTCCTACTTTTATCCCGGTTATAATTGTTTTATGTAGCTGAATCATGGAGTTTCCTTTTTATAGAGGATTTTGTTTTGAATAGTGTCCAGTTCTTGAGGTGAAATATGAATCCCTTGTTTATCAAGTGCAGATTCATTGATGCCGACAAAATGAACGACCGGCACTTCTTTGACCGGGAGCTCTTCTGGTCTTGCATTTTCTTTGAAAATTAATAAGAGATAGCGCGCTGTTTCAATGCCTTGCGTTGATTCTTTAGCGCTAAATCCAATAGCGGCTCCTTGTTCAACTGAGCCAAGATCTGAGGTAAAAATAGTAACCCCATAGTCATTACAGAGGGTGATAATTGAGGGCATATGATTGACTACTAACTCATTACGCAATGTTATAATTGTATCGATTGAATGAATGAGTGGTGCAATCCGATTGGTCACAATCTCACTTTTTTGAATTGGTAAGATTTGAGCTTGGATATTGCTGCTTAAGAATAAGCGAGCCATTTCGGTTATTTGTTGATGCATACAGGGAACTTGTGGATCGTATGGCAATAAAATGCTTTGAACTGACCGTTTTAGTGTTTGAAGCATGTTAATTTGCTGTGAAGCATATTGATTATCGTTGATCGAAATCCCAGTAATATTGTTGCGTCCATGGAGTCCTGAATAGACAATTCCCAGGTGAGATGGATTGCTGATGCTGGTGAATATGATAGGAATTTTAATATTTAAAAGAAGGGCGGTTCGTGCAGTAATCTGTGTTGCAAGAGCTCCAATCGTTACTACTGCATCATATGGCAGTGTATAGTGGTTAATAATAGTTGTGGCATGACTCATAAGAACTTTTTCATCATTATTACCATCAAACCAAATAAAGGAAAATTCAGAGGGTGCATGAAGAGCAATGTGGTCCATAAGACCTTTTACTACTTGCTTTATGCCGGCAACTCGAGAGCGTGAAAGAATAGCAATAGTAAATTGAGTAGTACGACGAGAAGGAACTAGTCCTCGCAGGCCAACAAGAATATGCGGATTTTCTTCCATGGAGGGCAAAGGAGAATCTTCGCTTGCAACTGGTAAGAGAATTTCTTCAGAACAATGTAACGTGTTGTGAGCAGCCATATGTCTCATGATGAGCCTTCGACTTTTGGGGTGGCATCTATCGTATTTTGTAATGATTGCGTTGGTATTTTTGCATAACAAATTATTTAGTCAATAGCTCAATTCCTTACAAAACTTGTTAAAAATAGTGAGATCCAGCTCTAGGAGCAGTAGACAAGAAATGCGTATAAAAAGAATTGAGTAGACTTTTTTACTCAGAAAGTGTCAAATTCCCAGCTCATATTGAAAAGCAAGTATTGTTTTTATACAGGAGATTGTAATGAGATTTTCATATAAAATTTCAATGAGCTTTGTGATTATTCTTAGTTTGTGTGCACCTCTTTTGGGAGCATGGAAACGTTGTGGTGATTCCAAGTCTCAAAGGTTAATAACAGTAGCTCAACGATTACATTCTTTGTATGTAGTTATGTAGTAGAGTGATGGTAAAAAAATCAGCGTGACATGCGCATAGTGTTATGATATTCTTTGCAACATCTACATTTTATACTATTATTATGTAACAATTCAGGCCGAAGTGGCGGAATGGTAGACGCACGGGACTCAAAATCCCGCGACAGTGATGTTGTGTCGGTTCGAGTCCGACCTTCGGTACCAAATCTGAATTTGTTTTGTTCCTTTATAATTCTTCTTTTTATATACGAGTGTGTGTATGGATGCGCTGCAGTGTGTGTTTTGTAAAATTATTGCGCAGGAAATTCCTATTCAGATAGTTGCTCAGAACAAATATGCGCTCGCGTTTCCTGATCGATCACCTCTTGCTCCTGTTCATCTTCTTGTTGTGCCACGTCGGCATATTAATAGTCTTGCCTTTGTGCAGTCTGATGATACAGAGATGATTGCTGGAATGGTGGCACTTATTCAGCAACTTGCACAAACTCATGGAAATTCTTCTGACTATGGATTTAATATAGAGATAAATACCGGCGCCAGCGCTGGTCAGTCTGTATTTCATATGCATTGGCACTTTAAAGCGGGGCGATAACGCTTTTTATCCACTGCATACGTAGGGGGAGGAGAGTGCGATGCTGAAAAAATCTTATGTACGGATGCTTACGTGTAGCATTGCGGCGGTTGGACTTCTAATTTTTTTTGTATTGTCCTTGTTTTTTTTAATGCTTCAAATGACGTTAGGGCATTATCCGGGGAATCAGATTCGTAGAGGGGTGGTTCGTGCTTTTTTGCATGAAGTGTACAAGGCTGAGAATGTTTTTTTTACTGCAGAAGATGGGGTTCCGTTGGTGGGCTTATTGATTCGGCGCCAAGCAGCGGAAGGCACGGTTATTTTATGCCATGGATATCGTCATTCTAAGGAGCAAATGGCTCGTTATATTGGTCTTTTTCCGCGGCAAAACATCTTACTGTTTGATTTTAGAGCGTTTGGTGAAAGTGGTGGAAGTTTTTCCTCCATAGGATATTACGAGAGCAGAGATGTTCGCGCAGCGGTCCAATTTGTTCATGATTGTATTCCTGTAGATCAGCGCAGGCCTGTTATTCTTTTGGGTGTTTCTATGGGCGCAGCCGCTGTGCTTAAGGCTGCGGCCGAATATAATACAGGAATTGATGGGTTAATTGTTGATTCGCCGTATGCATCATTGCCAGAAATTGTGGATCAGGCTGCGCATCATTTTTCCGGAATTCCTCGAGGGGTTTTGTGGAAAATGGTTTCCTGTATTGAGTATGTTGTGGGGCCTTTGCTACAAATGAATCCAGCGCAGTATGTAAAACGCCTCGCTATACCGGTTCTTTTTATTCACGCTATTACCGATTCGGTTACTCATGCAGGACATAGTGTGCGGTTATTTCGTCGTATGCATAAAAAAAAATTAGCACCGTCATGGCTTTGGCTTACGCCTCCGGCAAAACATGCGTTTTGTTATTTGTCTTATCCCAAGCATTACCAAGTACGTGTCGCCAGGTTTTTAGATGCAGTTAAGCAGCGGATTTAGGTGCAACCTAAGTGTGTCAGACTATGAGGGAAAGGGCTATCTTATCTCTTGTTTTGATATTAGTTAACGATACTTGTATTGATTTACGAAATTAGTCAAATGCAGTATGCCACGCTATAAGATTGATGTTAAAAGGAATATTAGATTGGGCAAGCTCTTCTTCTAGTTGATAGTGGGTGGAATTGGGAATGGGCTTTAAATAACAGAGATCAAGGCCTGAAGATTGCCAGTTACTTCCATGTTTTCTAGCAGCGTTCATAGCAAAATTCAAATTCTTGAATAAGTCCTGCTTTTTTGGCTTCTAGTTTTGGTGATAGCTCTGAATGGGAGACGATATACTTAAACTCTTTCAATTTTTTAAATACTTTGATGAGCGGGCAAATAGTACCGTCTTGAATGATCATAGAGACTTCATGTCACGCGTATTAAATTTTGTATGATTCTTGGTGGGGCATTGAACTGCGCTCTACTATGCCGAGTTCTTGTTCGAGTTGCCGCAAAAATCCAATCGAATGCCTAATAATGGTTCGATAATAGTGCAGGCGGCGACGGAGTTTAATAGGCATATGGGCTTGGGTATAGAGGTCTAAGATGCTGTAGTAGTATGCAATAAATGCTTTGTTTTCTACTTCAAGCCCTGCAAGCACTTGTGATATTTGATTATGGAACATTTCACTTGCAAGATCGGTTCCTTGATTGTAGTGCATTTCAATACGACGCATTTTACGCAGCAATGAATTAAGCATTGCGTAATCATACCCTTCATGTCCATGGTTGCTCAGTATCATGTACTGATTAACCGTGTTGCGCTGATAGGGCACGATGTAATTGTTGTAGGCAAACTCGGCAAGCCACGCAATAAGAGGAACCAAAATTATGATTCCACCAATCCGTAATGCTTGTCGTATATACGGTAGTCTTTGTTGTTTGATACGCATAGGTCTCCATTTCCCCTGCTGTACTGAGTATTAAAAGCTTAATTAAATTTGTTATGAAAAATCAATAAAGAGCCTATAAAAAGCGCATTTGTTTGATTGGCAGGCGCTTGTCTTTTAGACGCTCTCAACATAATATTTTGCCAACAAGAGCTGTTTTTCTCGTAAAATATTCCATGCATCAGCCAATTCTTGCTTTGTGGCATTTGGATATTTGAGTGAAAATTGTTGTTTAAAAGTTTCATACGCCCATTCTTCACGCGGAGCTTCAATGCGCTCTTGTCGTTTTGCATGCTCTTGTTTCCAATAACGAGCAAAGGCATCATAGGTTGGTGGCGAGCCTTTTTGCCATTGCTGGCTAATCCAATCTTGGCTAAATGGGGTAAACGAAAATTCAGGACCTGCAAGTTTTTGTAGAAAATTTTTAGTGGCAGCGTTGGTTTTGAATGAGCCTTTTAGAATTAAGGTTTCTTTGCGTAAAGGGTATGATGCTCCTGGTTTTGCTAGAGATACTTGCGGAAGGAGTGTCGTTGCTGATGAGGGTGGTGTTGTAACGCGTCGATAGATGCGTGCAATTACGAGATCGCGAGATCCGGTTGCAGGAAGTCCAAGTTTTGCACACAGGTCTTCTAATTCAATTGTTGTAAGATAATTAAGGGCGTTTAAAAAAGTTTTTTGTTCATGAGGCGTCATGGAGTATCCTTTGTTATGAGGACTTAAGTATAACTGATAAACGAGAATTCGGCTAAATCACCTATCGTGTAGTGAAAAGAATTGCATGTCGCTACATCTTACGCTAGGATTCGGCCCTCGTTTTCACTCTCTTGAAAGGAATCAGTATGAAAATAAGTAAAAAATTAATGGGTTTACTAGCAGCGGCGTTTTTGGCAAGTTCTACAGTGAGTGCTACTATTGCCGTGATTGATTCGGCTCGCTTGCTTCAAGAATCTGAAGGTGGGCTGGCACTTAAGGCGCGATTAGAAAATGGTGCTCGTGAATTACAAGAACAACAACAAAGTTTTGTTGCCGAGCTCCAGAAAGCAGCTAAGGAATTGCAAACAAAATCAAAAATTATGAGTAAAACCGCTCAAGAGCAAGAGATTGTTCGGTTGCAAAAAATGGAAAAAAGAGCTCAGCGAACGATGCAAGAAAATGCTGAAGAATTTCAAGCATCAGCAAAGATGGAGCAAGAACTGTTACATCGCCACAACCTTTCAGTTGCAGCAGCAATGCGTGAAGAGCATGGCTGGCTTGCAGTTTTTGAGAAACAATCTCTTGTTGCGTCAGCTCCAGATATTGAAGTTACAAATCTTGTGCTTGCAAGATTGAATGAAGAATATAAAAATTCTCAGCCATCATCACAAATTTTGTTTGCGCAAGCTGATGCTGCTCAATCAGAAGAAGGTACTACCACTGCGTAATACTGTATTACTGAGTAATGTCTTTAAAGAGCGAGTACGTGATGTCATGTGCTCGCTCTTTGTATTGATATGTTTAATAAGAAAGTAGTTAATATATGGCACTTGCAACAACTGTTAAGCCTTCACTTGCTTCGTGCAAAGTGATTATTGGGCTGGGAAATCCAGGATCTCGTTTTACGCATACCCGACATAATATTGGGTTTTTATATGTTGAGTATATTGCACGTAGCTTTGGCGCCGTATGGAAGCCTGGTCCTCAATGTGAGATTGCAACAATAATGCATGGTGATTGCCAGATACTTCTTGTAAAGCCACAGACGTTTATGAATAATTCTGGCGCGGTCTGGAGCTTTTTGGCAAAAAAAGGAATTAAGTCTGATCAGCTTATTGTAGCACATGATGAGCTTGAAAAAAAAATAGGGACATTCCAGATACGGCTTGGGGGAAGTGCTCGTGGCCACAATGGGCTTCGTTCATTGATAGCAGCGTGCGGCGAGCAGTTTTGGCGTATACGAATTGGAATTGATAGACCTGCTGATAAGAGTACTGTTGCGGATTATGTCCTTGAAAAATTTTCTTGTGAGCAGCAGCAATTTGAAGAATTGTTTGCGGCAGTAAGTGCTCAATTAGGATTCTGATTTTGTTTGTCGCTTGGCTGCGCTGTTTTCAATAATGTGTTGATTAACTTCTTTGCCTATGAGTGCGTAGTGGTACAGGGAAACATACGATCCATTAATGTATCTATAATCAGGCTCAATACCTTCACGACTCATGCCAGCACGCTCAAGAATTTTTTGTGAGAATGGATCATCACAACGAGCCAGTGCGGCTATACGATTACATTTCATAGCAACCAGACAAAATTCAATAAGAGCTTGTGCTACTTCTAGTTCATAGCCTTTATCCCAGCCTGCATCGCCGAGGGTATATTCAATCATGGTACGAGGCTCATCAGGATTATATTGGCAGATGCCAGCGGTTCCTATAAATCTGCCTGTTTCTTTTTCTTCAATTCCCCATGGTGCAAGATATGCTTTGTTATACGCTTCTTGAATATCTTTTATGGCCTGAATGCTTTCCATTTTTGATATATGGGGAGCCCATTCGGTGCGCGCAGCAACTTCTGGTTTGCGCGCATAGGCATACAGAGCATCGACGTCACTCATACGGATGTTTCTAAAGAGCAGATGTTTTGTTTCAATCCATATAATAGAGCTTTCGGCTCCTGGTTTATAGTTAATATTTTTGATTGCGCATTTGAATGCTTTTGCATTGTCATCAATCTGTCCATCAATTTTTGCATCGCCTCGTGAAAGATCGGTAGAGTCTGAGCAGTTTCTGCATAATGTAGCAGCTACTTTTTTTTGTTCGACTACCTCTTCTAATTTTTCTGGAACTGGGGGGAGCCAGTTGTTGAGGCTGAGTAATCCAATACTTATGATAGTATTTAATACCACTACAATAGTGGCAAAATGTTTATTCATAGTTAAACCTTACTTTTTTTAAGTTGGTGCTGGATATCTTTTTTGAGAATAACAAATTGATAGTGGCTTAAAAGCTCACCTTTAATTTTCCAATATTGTCTAAAGCATGCAGACAAAGACATACCGATTTTTTCAAGCACTTTACGAGACGCTATATTATCAACACGAACAACTGAATCAATTCGATTAAGATGGAGGTATTTCATTCCATACTCAACACAGGCTCGACCGAGTTCTGTTGCGTATCCATTACCCCAGAATTGACAATCAAACCACCAGCCCATAGTAGCTCTATGATGAGCAGGTATGTATCCAAAAATTCCACCAAGCCCCATGATGACCCCGGTTTTTTTGTTGCAAACAGCCCAATGCGCTGTTTTCCCTTTGCGGTATGCTTCAATAATGTTTAAAATTTCTTTTTTTGTGTCTTCTTCGGTGGCATGTGCTGTCCAAGTTGAAGAAGCCGCATTTTGAATTTTTTGAAAATATGTACTGAGAAGGGGCAGATCATCAAGAGTGACTTCTCTGAGCAGGAGTCGTTCTGTTTCAAGAACGTGTCGATAGCGGCCTTGTGTTATTTTGACAATGACAGGCCTGAAATTGCCACTGTTATCTTTGCCGACAATTGGTTGGTGCTCAAGAGAATTATTAAAAACATTGGGAAGGCCACAGTTTTCACATGCATAGCGAGCAGCGGGAGTTGTGTGTTTTTGAGGTGTTGATTTATGGTAAGCCAAAGTAAAACCACCAACTCCAATCATAACGAGTGTACTAAAAAACATTGAAAAAAGAGGAAGTGGTGCAAGGACAGGGTTTTGTTTTTTTATAGGTTGCTTCATGCGTATGATCCATTTATGGTTACACTAATTAGAGCAGGTATTATTTGTGATTCTAGCAGCCGCGTGTTTGCTCTGTCAAACTGGGGGAAAAGAGTGCTAAAATACGCGTCTATATGGGGATGCCAAGTGTATAACTGTTTAAGTTTTTGTATTGTAATTATTGTGAGTATGGCCTTGAAGGCAGGAACTAGTGCTCCATCAATACTACGAGAACTTGATGATGATATTCTTGTAAATATTATATCGCGGACAGATTCATCTTCTGATCTTGCTCAGCAGCATGCGGCACTGCTGCATGAAGTGCTTGCGCAGGAAGGCATTCTTTGTAAAGAGCAGTTGCGCCAGGTAAATGCGTTTTGTGCTCGTGTTAAGAAGTCTGAACTCTCGCCTTCTGTTAAGCATCAGTTAATTTCATCGCTGCGCTCTTTGGTCAGGCATCCTCGGCGAAAATGGATTATCGCGCTAAGTCTTATTGGAGTAATGATTGGGTGTGTCGGTATAGGCATGATAGTTGCGAAAATGAGTCAGAATGTGTCAAAGAGAACTGCGCCTGCAGCTGCTCAAGTAAGATTTATTGATGTAACAGATCCGCGCGTTAATCCGTTTGTGAGAGATGGTTTAGTGCACGACATATATGTTGTTCCAGATGCTGCTACAGAGATTGGGCATGAGGCTCATCAGCTTGCGGCTCAAACTCCGCGTCGCGTGGCTGCCTATAGCGGTCCTCCAGGAGGAAGTCCGGGGATGGGGCAAGGCAAGAATGATCCAACATACACACCATTATTTTACAGGCAATGGCAAATGTTTTTAGGTAGTAAGACGTTTAAGGAGATTAATGATCCAATGTTTACTGTTGGGTACAGAGCGCTAATAGACGCCTACGATAAAGGGTTGTTGACTCAAGAATTGCATGATTCAATTATTGATAAGTACTTTGCTGAATAAGTTCTCTGGCGGTTTCTTGCTTTTTTTTACCTGTATCTGAGTATCTTTTTTGAGAATATAGCTAAATGAGTTCAAAATATTGATTTTGACTAGTGGATTAGGTGTGCGCTTAGCGTAATCGTCTTTGCAAGTAAGACTGGATTGCTTCGCGATGCTCGCAAAGACATGAATTTTAAGCATGCTGCATCCATGTCTTTGAAAGTCTTTATTTTAAATTGGTTTGAAGGCGGATATAAAAATAATACGGAGATACGAGATGTTCAGTATGAGAATGGTATATAGGATTATTGGAGTGTATTGTGCGCTTGTGGTTGGTGGTGTGATTGCTGCTGGTCAATCAAGCAATATGCCGGTAACTCCCTGGCAAGCGCTTAAACAGAGTCGATATGTAAAACCTGCGCTGGGAGTGGCCGGTGTTCTTACCGCTGCCGCTTTGACCGCATTGTTGGTGCGCTCACACCAGAAGAGTAGCAAAAACAATCAATCTTCAAAACGAAAACTTCCAAGTTTTGAAGATATGAGTACTCCCGTTTCTGCTGATTCAACTCCAATCAATTCACAATCTTCTTCACCACGCAGTTACTCGAGAAAGCTTTCAGTTGATGAAGATGAAGATGATGAAGTGATCATTGATTTTTCTGGTATAACTCCTGCTAGGGATATTTCACCTGAAGAAAAAGAAAATATTCTTAAAGCGTATTTTGATCGGTATATGCAGCAAGATAATAGTGATCTTTCAATTGGGTATATTCCTGCAGATATTTTATATAGCAAGTTGTATGCATCGTTGAAACAACAGGAAATTAGACATCCAATTTCAAGATTTTTTTCTCGCTGTAGCGTTCTTTCTCAGCATAAAAATCGGTGTTGTATTACTGGACAAGATATCGTTCATTTATTTGAGATTTTTAAAATGATTCCGTATGTTCGTCATTATTTGAGTGAGGATGGTACTATAGCAATCCCAGCAATTATTGGATTTAGTGATATTAATCAGCAATACTACTATATTGGTTTGATTGATGCCTATGACATATGTTTGGTATTTGATGAGAAAGGCTCAAAAAAGGTATTACAATCAAACGAATGCTTTTTTGGTGATAATGAAGCACTTGTTCTTTTTTGTATAGCATCTAAGCAATTTTCAGATAGTTACGCATAATTTGCGATCGCTGGATGAGAGTGGTACGCTTCTCTCCTTACTTTTTTGTATAGGATGCCATGTCAGAACAAACAAAAAAATTTAAACTCGTTGCTCCGTATAAACCTGCTGGTAGTCAGCCAGGGGCTATAAAACAGCTGTGTGGGCAGCGCCCAGGGGTTTCAACCCTTCTTGGGGTTACTGGATCAGGAAAAACTTTCACCCTTGCAAATGTTATTGCAGCAGAGCAGCGGCAAGTACTTATATTATCTCCAAACAAAACTCTTGCGGCGCAGCTCTATGAAGAGTTCTCCCATTTTTTCCCCGAAAATAAAGTCTGTTATTTTGTAAGTTATTATGATTACTATCAACCAGAATCATACTTGCCGGCACAGGATATTTATATTCCAAAAGAGACTAAGATTAATAGTGAAATCGAGCGGCTTCGGGTTGAGGCAACCGCATCGCTGGTTAATAGGCGTGATGTTATTGTAGTGGCATCAGTATCTGCTATTTATTCATTAGGAAACCCTGCTGATTATAGATCTCTTACACTTAAGTTACGGTTGGGCGACCGTATGACTCGGACCGACCTTGTGGCGCAGTTGATTGCTATACAATACAATCGTAATGATATGGAGCGTGCGAGTGGGAATTTTCAAGTTATGGGTAATGCGGTTATTATATGGCTCCCGTATATACAGGACATGGTGCGTATTGAATTATATGGCGATAGTGTTGACCGTATTGAGTTTGTTGAACGGGTGAATAATAAAATTTTGCGTAGTGTTGATAACATTATTATTTTCCCTGCAAAACATTTTGTAACTACTGCCGAGCAGCGAGACGCTGCCATTATAGAAATTCAGGCAGACCTGCATCGGGCACTTGCTGCCCAAGAGAACCCCTTGTACAAAGAACGTCTTCGGGCTCGAGTAGGGCATGACATTACTATGCTTCGAAATACTGGATATTGTTCGGGGGTTGAAAATTACTCTCGATATTTTGAAGGACGGAGTGAAGGGTCGAAGCCGTATTGCCTCTTTGATTTCTTTGATAAAGATTTTTTGTTGGTGATTGATGAGTCGCATATTGCAGTGCCGCAGATTGGTGCCATGTACAATGGTGACCGCTCACGCAAACAGGCTCTTATTGAGTACGGCTTTCGGCTACCTTCGGCGTATGATAATAGACCACTGAAATTTGAAGAAATTGAGCAGTATTTCAACGATGTTATTTTTGTCTCTGCTACGCCCGGCAAATATGAACTTGCTCGAACCGAGCAGGCTTACTCCGCTGTAGTGGAGCAAGTGGTGCGGCCAACAGGGATTATTGATCCTGAAGTGGTGATGCAGCCACGTGAAGGACAGATGGATAATCTCATTGCTCGTATAATGGCGACTACTGCTGCGGGGTATCGAACGCTTATTACGGTACTTACTAAAAAGATGGCAGAAGAGCTTGCCGATTACTTGGAGCAAAAACAGATTCGGGTTTGTTATTTGCATAGTGAGATAAAAACTCCTGAACGCGCAGAGATTCTTTTGAAATTGCGGCAAGGCGTGTTTGATTGCTTGGTGGGTATTAACTTGCTGCGTGAAGGGCTTGATCTGCCAGAAGTAGCGCTTGTGGCAATTATGGACGCTGATATTGAAGGATTTTTGCGTGATGAACGGTCGCTAATTCAGACGATAGGTCGCGCTGCGCGAAATATTCATAGCACCGTAGTCTTGTATGCCGATAAAATTACCCGTTCCATGCAGGCAGCTCTTGATGAAACAGCCCGCCGTCGCAGCTTGCAGATTGCGCATAATACTGAGCAGGGAATTGTGCCCAAAACGGTGACGCGTGAAGTGGCGCAGAGCCTGTCAGGTATTCAGCAGAATATTGCGGCAGCCTCAGCACGAAACAAAAAGTCTAAGAAGCGTGTGCCAAAACGGGGAACCCCAGAGTTTGAAAAATATATTGATGATTTGAAGGGACAGATGCAGCTGGCCGCTGAAGAGGGTGATTTTGAACGGGCGATTGAGTTGCGGGAAGAGATTAGGGGGTTGCTGTAGCTTCCCGAAGTCTCCAAGCATGAACACGTTTTTCTTGTTCGGTAAGATCAATCAAGCGGCTTGCGAGTCCGCCATGTAAGACGCTGAGTATCTCATCGATACTGTCTCGTCTAAAGTTTGTTGCTTTTTCAAGTACTGCTTGTACAAAATTTATAGGGTTTGTAATTTCTATTTTGTCTAACGTTAAAAATAATCGCTCAACAGCTGAAATTGGAATATAGATTTTTACCATATCGTTCTGAATATAAACATCATACATAATTGGCTTGTGTGTAGACTGCTCTGGTGTTGCGCTGGTTCCACTGCCTGCGCCTGCGCCTCTACCTGGCGTACCTGCAGTGGTCTTTGGGGTTTTACTGAATGTGGCTCGTATTATGACTTTTGTTCTGAGTGCATTATTAAGAGCTTCTCCGGCTTCTCTAGCCATGGTTATAGCTTCTTGCGTCTCTCTAGCTTTTGTCATTAGTTTTGTTTGCGTTTCTGCTGAGAATGCAGCAAGAGCAACTTCATAGTACGGCTTGCCGTTATCTTGGCCATACGCAATAGGGAATGTCTGGCTTTCACCCGCAGTATTAGTTGAGGAGAGCGAGGCTTTAATTTTATTTGCTTCTGTGTCCCATAACTCTATTTCGCTTAAGAACAATCGAGTATTTTCTAGGCCGTTTCTAATTTGCTGTGTGATGGCTTTAATAAGTTCAGCGGATGCGGATCCGTTAGCGGTCAGTTGTGTGATAATAGTTGTGATGCTGTCGATTATGTTTTTAGGCATATCTTTAGCGGAGTCTACGATTTCATCTCCACCTTCATCTACTTTATAAAAAGTCATTGTTCTTGTTGATTCATTAAATCTGCTGCGAACATCTGCTGCGAGGTCGCCTGGTGTTGTGCCCCCCTCGCGAATAAAGTTATTGCTTTTAAGCCAGGTGAATGTCTGAGCAAGATTAGTCTTTGTTATAGTGCCAATACTATCGATGAAGCTAGTAACGATTGGATTTTCAAAAATATCCATTCCACGATGTGCCATCTCTCTATATTGTTCAGCGAGCTGTAGAGCTTGCTCAAGAAGCGGTCTGTAAGTCTCGGCGAGTGGTAGAATGCGATCGGCCATGGTGAGACTTCTATCAACTTGACCAAGAATTGTTTTGACGAGTGGTTCCCGGATGTATGTTTTATACCAACGGCCATCGCTATCTCTGTGGAGTTTGAGTGATTCTTGTTGGGTTTGGTCTGGGGTTTGGTCTTCTGCAGGCTCTGAGGAGAGATAGCGCATCTCATCATAGGCTCCATAATGCACGCGAACCATTTTTCGAGAGCCATCTGGATTTGTACGTATATTGTATTGATTAAACCAGGCAGTATCTTTGGCTGTTTCTGCAGCTAAACGTTCTGTTACATGAGGGATGATACTTGTTGCTGTGTGGAAGGCATGAATTGCTTTATTCACAGAGCTTTGAGGGCGTACATATGTTGCTTCTGCTGTGTGCAATTCTAGGTGGCCAGTTCTTGGGTTTATGATTTCACGTGTACCTTGATTATCACTTCTTATTTGTTCATAAGCGGCAACCTCAGCTTCATTGGTTCGAGCAAGTTCGCCCAAATGCTCCATCGCAGCAAATTCTTTGCTTAGTTTCTTTTTAGTTGTATCAATAACTTTATGAAGAATCTTTTTTCCAAGGCTCATTTTATACGCGGCAAATCCGCCGGTTGCGATAATAGCCAATGCGAGTAGCGTTTTCAAGGGGAGTTTTTTGCGGAGAGTCTCGCGTAGCCCCGTCAGAGCTGGAGCAAGCCCGAGATTCAGATTTTTTTGGAGTGTGAGCACGAGCTCTCTTTGCGCGTTGTTTTCCGCCAGCGCTTCCAGATCAGTAAATGCCATGCGAAGGAGCGCATTCACTCGTATTTCTTTGGTATGGGTCGACCAGGCAGTTATTGTAAGCGCGCGCGTCAGGTTTTGAGTAAGTGTATTGAGAGATTCTTTAAGTTCTGGAGAACCATTGGTATAGAGAGTATTGAAGTTTAAGCGAGTGAGGGAGAGACGGGCCAGTCTTTTTTCTGAGCGGGGGCCTTTGCTGCCAATTATACTGATGAGATGCGAAAATTTTTCCATCGCGGTATCGTCCTGAGCATCAAGCGAGTCGCCGTCTTGCTCAGCTACAGGGAGTTCTTTTGCAGCGCTTGTAGCGGCTATGGGATCAAGAATACAGAGGCAGAGTAGAAGTAACGGTATCATAAAAAAATTCCCCAAATCTGTTGTGCTCACCTTGATGCTAGTGCCTCAGTTTTTCATTCAAATAGGTCTTGAATAGGCAAGAATCAATCATAACCACTGTACGACGGGGGAGAATGGTAAGTAAACAGACTTTTATTGTTAGTATTAGAATTGCGATTCTGATTGCTTTTTGCGTGCGCTTTATGTTTCATGCTACAATCTGCATTCAGTCTACAGGTACTTTCTTTTTTTGTATAAGGGCCTTTTATGAAAATATCTCTTCGATGGTTGTGTGACCATATTGCCGGACTCTCATGGCGGGATGTAAATGTGCAAGAACTATCCGCTCGATTTAACGCTAAAGTGGCTGAAATTGAGCATATTGAGTGGCGATCATTATCGCTTGCAGGTGTTGATGCGGTTCGAGTACAGAAACAGAATAGTGAGTTGCATGCGGTGTATGCTGATGGGCGCAGTGTAGAGATGCCGCAGCGGAGTGATTTGGAATTTCCTTTGCCTCAAGGCGCAGCGTGTTTAGTTGTTTGTGAGGGGGAAGTGCGTCGCTGGCTAACCGTTGCTGAGTGTGGGCTTGAAAAAGAGGGTTTTGTTCCTCCTTTACATATGTCTGATGAAGAATTGGCTGGAGCATGGAAAGAGCAGTTCGAATTTGAAGATGTTATTTTAGATGTTGATAATAAGTCATTAACGCATCGTCCTGATATGTGGGGGCACCGTGGGTTTGCCCGTGAAGTTGCTGCACTCTTTGATAAAAAATTACTTTCCGAGCAAGCGTTTTTGCAGCCTCTTCCTGTGCACCGTGTTTCTGCCGTGGAATTGAATGATGATCCTAGCGGTCTTTCTCTTAAAAATAGTGTTCCTGGTGTGTGTACCGGATTTGCGGCACTGTCTCTTAATTCTATAACACCACAATCTTCTGATATTCGTGCCACAAGTCGGTTGCTTGCTATTGGATATCGGCCACGAAATGCCGCAATTGATATGACAAATTATGCAATGGCAGATTGGGGCCATCCACTGCATGCGTACGATGCGGATCGGCTCCAAGATACCCATCTTGAAGTTCGTTTTGCCCATACAGGCGAGCAGTTACTGTTGCTCGATGGTGCTACTGTGGTTTTAGCAGAAACAGATATGGTGATTGCGGATAGAAAGAAAGTCTTGAGCCTTGCTGGAATAATGGGCGGCAAGCTTGATTCACTATCAGCAAGCACTCGAAATATTTTACTGGAAGCAGGATGCTTTCATGCAGCCACTGTTCGTCGAACTGCAGCTCGATATAAAATACGGACAGAAGGATCTCAGCGGTTTGAAAAAACACTAACGGCAGAGCAAATAGCACCTGCGCTGCAGCGTACGGTTTTTTTGGCACGACAATGGGGCTTACTGAGTGGGCAAGAAAAGCATCATATTTTGTTTCTTGCGCCTGAGTATCAGCGGAATATAATTCAGGTCAGCCATGCATATATTGAAGAGCGTATAGGCGTTTCATTTACTCAAAGCGATATTGTGATGCTTCTTTCAAGCATCGATTTTGGTGTGGAGCCACGTGTTGAGAGTGGGCAGGTATGGTATGAGGTTGTTGTTCCTGCGTTTCGCGTTACCAAAGATATTTCAGGCATGCATGACATTGTTGAAGAGGTTGCGCGCCTCTATGGATTTGATGCTATAGCGCCGGTTTTGCCTACTATTGCGCAGCGCGCAACGGAGATTGAGCCGGCGCTGCGGGAGCGCGTTATTAAACAGTATTTAGCCCATGGTGCAGGCATGCAAGAGCAGCGGAACTATGCGTTTTATAATGAGCACGTGCTGGCCACACTTGGCTGGCAAGAGCACGCAGGGGTCTGTTTGCAAAATCCAGTATCGCAAGATGCATATCGATTAGTGACCTCACTTATGCCTCATTTGCTCGGAAACGTTATTGATAATAGCGCAGATGTTGAGCGGTGTGCATTTTTTGAATGGGGTACGGTATGGCCTCAGGGAGTTAAGTCTGAACGTAAAGAGCTTGCTGGTGTCTGGTATGATAAGCGGGGACGACTTGAGTTTTATACACTCAAACAAACAGTAGTGCGCATTCTGCGCTGTGTGGGAATTTCTGCTCAGTGGGAGCTCGCGGTGGAAGCGGATGCCCCACAATGGCTTTCTATGAAGCAAGCAGCAGCGTTATTGTATGATGGGATATGTATTGGATATTTTGGGTTATTGCATCCGGTGATGCTCCAAAAAATGGGTGCACTGCCAGAAAGTAATGGATATGGATTTGTCCTCAATGCTTCTTTATTGCAAAAGAGTCCTGCGCCACGGTATACAGTAAGCAATCTGCAAAAATATCAGCATTCAACAGTGGATGTGAGTGTGCTCGTGAGTAAGAATACATTTGTAGCGCAGCTTAAACAAAGTATTCTTGCGGTAAGCTCGTTGATTGAAGACGCAAGTCTGATAGACTTTTTTGAGAAAAAAGAGTGGAATGATAAACGTTCAGTGGCGTTTCGTATTACGCTTTCTTCTCCTGAGCGAGCACTGACTAAGGATGAGATCGAAGGGGTACGAATGCAGATTATTGCGGTGCTTATTGGTCAAGGAGCTATGCTGCGTGAATAAAAAGGAGTACGTATGAGAATTTCGTTAGCAGATGTGTTGTTTTTAGCCTCTGCCCTTGCTGTGTTTATTGGCGATCGTGTGACTAAAATGATGGCATCTGAGTACTTGTCTCATATTTCAACACCGGTTTTCCCAGGCCTAAAACTTACCTTAATGTTCAATACTGGTATTAGTTTTAGCTTATTTTCATCCCCTCAGGGTGTTATTGCATGGGAGTTAACTGCGGTGATTGCTGTAGTGGTTGCGCTTTTAATTGTAGCTTGGCGGTATTATGCGGTCACGCGGACTGCCGACATTGCATTTGGACTTATTATTGGTGGCGCGGTAGGAAACTTTGTAGACAGAGTTTGTATTGGTGGGGTTATTGATTTTATTGAGTTGTACTATGGGCGTTGGTCTTGGCCGACATTTAATGGTGCGGATGTAGCTATCGTTATAGGATTTATCTTGTTAGTAAGTGAGGCATTGTATGAAACAAAAGCTGAGTAATATTGCATATATGGTCGCATCACTTGGGCTGGTAGGATTTATTCCTGCAGCGCGAGTATGGGGCTCTCTTTTGGGTATTTTTGTCTGGTGGTTTTTCTCATGGCTTCAGGGTATTTCAGGATTGATTGGGGCACTGGGAATGTTTATTGTACTTGCGTTCTTACTAGGAGTTTCATGGTTTGTACGAAGAGATATCCCTGAAGAGCGCGAGGCAGATATTGTTCTTGACCGTATTGCGGGGGTTGCTATTGCGCTTGCGTGGCTTCCGAGTGTGACACTTAAGTTTTTATTATTCGGGTTTTGTTTATTCCACCTTTGGTTGTTTGTGAGCGTGCTTGCTCAGCGTGTGTATGCGTATGATAACAAAACGGCGACTGGTGGTGTGACACTGAGTACGGGCGAAATTGTTATGATTGCGGTGTTAACCAATATTGTGCTGCATTTTTTGTGGTGGCTTGCTCATTAGCGTTGTGACATGTTTAAGGCACTTATTGCGTTACTATATCCCTCATTTTGTTCTGGGTGCCGGGTCCTTGTTATGCCCAATGTGGTACTATGTCGTTCGTGTGAATGTTTGATAATCTCTGTACCTGTTCTATACAAAACCTTTGAGAATTATAGTGTTCCTATTCATGCTGTCAGTGCGTATGAAGCTCCGGTGCAGGGGCTTGTGCGCGCAAAAGAGCGCAAGCAGATACACGCGGCCAGGCAACTAGGTCGTTTGATGGGGCAGTATAGCAGTGTCAACGCATTGGCATTTGATTGTATTATTCCTGTTCCCTTGCATTGGATGAGACAGTATGTGCGTGGGTATAATCAAGCGTCTGTAATGGCGACCATGGTTGCCACGCAGTATCCAGGAGTTTCTGTTATATATCCTTTTAGGAGGATACGCGCTACAAAATCTCAGCGTGAGCTTGACGCAGCTGAGCGGAAGAAAAATGTAAGGAATGCATTTGCTCGTTCACCGTGGTGGTCTGAGCAGGTATGCCAAAGCGCATTGGCTGATAAGCGATTACTGCTGATTGATGATGTATATACAACAGGAGCCACTCTAGAAGCATTAATTGCTTTGGTTGCTACATATAAACCAGCCTCTATTACCATTTTAGTGGGATGTCGGGTTGTTTAGAATCCGCCCATCATGCTGGGCATCATACTGCTAAAATCCATATCGTCAGCCGCTTCTTTATCAGCTTCTTTTTCAGCCGGAGTTGGAGGGCGTTGTCGCAATTCTTCTTCAATGAACGGAGTTGCTTTTTTGATTGATTTGATTAAATGCTGTGTTCTGTATTGCTCAAAGATTCCCATTAATGAGTCGGCAATACTTGCCAAATTTCCTACCAGCATTGCGGGTGATGTTGCCATTTTGATTGGCTCAGGTTGGGCTGGGGTATCTACGCCTCCATCAACTGTTCCTGCAGCCGCTTGAGCTGCCGGGCTTGCAGGTGGGGCATGTTTTCCTTTAGTGAATACCGCAAGAAGCCCAGGAAGTGCGGCAAGACCAACAACCCGGATGAGCCATCGTGCTTTGGCAAGTTTGGACATATCTTTTTTATATTTGGTGATTTCCAGCGGTACGCCGTGTCGTCGATTGAGATACGAGAGTAAATATGCATCTTTTGCATTGAGCTTACTATTTTTTCGTGTTGAAAAGTTATAGAGCCCATTAATCCCGAGAGTTGCAAGATTTGCTGCGCCAGCAACCTTGCTGAGATTAGATTGTTTTCTAAATTCATGGTGATGTCCAGGGAGAGCTTTTCCCATTCGTGATTCTGCGATTTCGCGCGCCCATGGCATGAGGCCATATCCTATACTGGTAACTGGGCGTACTGCGCGTGCAACTGAGCTGATTGAGCTTTGGCCATCAAGAGCAAAGCCGATGGTGGGCTTGAAACCATCTTGGACTTCGCGGGCTGTTTTTGCACTTAATCCATCTGCTTTTTTGGTAGTTTCATTATATTGTAATGCGCCATCAAGTCCTTGATAAATTCCGAGGCCAAGTTTTCCGGTGTGTCTGCCAAGAAATGCACCAAAAGAGGGTGTCCGTCTTTCAGGCAATAATAGATTGCGGCTCGGATTTGTTAAATTTTCATTTCCTTGGTGCATATCAATCTCAGCGAGTCGTGCAAATACTGCGCTCCGGGTGGCATCAATTGAAAGCAGGTCTTTTGGCTCAGCTTCTGCTTGCAGGAGTTTAAAATGATTTTCAACTATAGTGCGTGCTTGCGCAAGATTTACCGGTACATTAGTGCTGCTTATTAATTTAATAGCGTTATCAAAATGTTGATTCCTAAGTTCATGTGTAATAATATCATTAATTGTTGATATTGAGATTTGGGTTGGGGGTGGGTTTTGCGAGTCTTGTGCTTCTGGGTGATGAGGATCGATATCTTGATATCTTATTTCTCTTCCGGCCGCTTCTAATGTTAATGACGCAAGTATTGGTAAAATGAGTAATCTAGCAATAATGCAATATGATGCCATATAGATGCCTTTCCAAGAGATATGTCCTCTTTTAGAATACGGAAGAAGGGGCACTGAATTCTATGGTTTGTAGAAAGAGTTTATTTTTAACCGTTATTTTTGCGTAAATATGCTTCGACAATTCGGGTTAATTCTTCTTCAGCTTTATCGTATGAGTCAATTGCTCCATGGGTGTGTTCAGCAAAAAATGGGGCATTTTTTTTGTTTTTAATTGCAATGCACTTCATATTTGCTGCTGCTGCTGCTTTAAAACCCCATATTGAATCTTCAAAAACAATGCAGCTTTCTGGCCTTGCTTTAATTTTATCGGCCGCAAGAAGAAAGAGGGCGGGGTCTGGTTTTGGTTTATGGTCTACGTCAGCAACGCAATAAATATTTTCTCCAAAATAATCATTGAAGTTCATTTTTTGAATAAAACTTTGCAGGCTTTCGGCGTCACAATTAGTGGCAATGCTGGAGGGAATGCCTTCACGGTTTAATTTTTTATGAAATGCATCAAATCCGTGAATAAACTGAACTTCTTGCTTCAGAAGTTCTTTGACGTGTGTAATGACCGATCGTGCCATTTCATGTTTTGTAACGTGTGGAATTTCAAAAGTATCTTTGAGAAGCTCCATTGCTTCAGGGAGGCCAATCCCCACCATTTTCTCAAACACAAATTCTTTCTCTTTTGGTATGGCCTGAGGATTAATGCTATGGCGATGCAAAAGGTCTGCCATGGCAATCTCCCATACTTGTTCTGTATCAATGATGGTTCCATCCATATCAAAGATAATTCCCTCGAGGTGAGGCTTAAGTCTGTTCATATCTGATCCCTATCTGATATACTTCGGTCTCTCTTAAGAAGAGATTGTAACAGTAACCATTATTAAAATGCGAGGTTTTTTATGTTGTATGCATATACCGTATGGCTCACTCCCCTTTGGTCCGCGTTTCCTAGTATAAGCGCAGGCCTTTTTTTTATGCTCGGGGTTGTTAAAATAATGACGACTGGATCAATTAATGCATTATTGTATGGTACCGGGTTACCTTCGTATGCGGCATTTCTTGCATGGCGCTATGCATCTCAGTTTCCTCGAATGATACGTGTGACCATTCCCCTTTTGGCATTTAGTGTTTTTGCATATCATGTGGGATGTACTGCCCATTTGTGGTATGGGGTATATTGGCTTGTTCTTCCTGCTTTGTACGTTTGTATGCCTTCGCTTCGTAGTCATATCTTAGTGCGTGCACTTACTGCCAGTATGGCTGCGCATATGGTAGGCGCTTTTCTGGTAGTGTCATGTGGCTCGTTTACCGCATGGAGTTCTTTGGTGGCGCTTGTACCATTTGAACGTATGATGGCGGTGGCCGGCATGCTGGTGACGGCAGCAGGTATGTATGGTGTGCGCTCGAGCGTCCAATTATTGCGAAGAAATGCGTAAATTCGACAATCAGTATCTGAATTTGGTAATTGTGCAGGAGGTGTTTGCATAGTTACTTTACATGAGCTGTAGGAGTGCGCCTGCGCGTTCAATGCGTGAACCATATCCTTGGATACGGAGTGCTGCGGGTTTGCCGTAGTGTGTTAAAATATGTGGCATTAATTCATAATTCACCAGAGCTGGTATATTGGAAGCATGGCTTATATAGCCATGGTCGATAAGTTCAAGGATGTTATTTTCGCCGGGGATGCAGACAAGCGATTGCTGTTGGCGGTGGAGTACGGTTACCCCTGTTGCTGGTGTGCAGTATATGCTGATGCCACATGCAAGTATGGTTATGACAAAAATTGCGGCGAGCCATGCCGATTTTTGTTTCTTAATTTTCCACATATATACAATTCCTGCACAGAGATACAGTGGAATAAGATGCCACCAACGTAGGGGAACCCATCCTGAAGAGATTGGAAGCGTCAGGAGTGTTTCCCAAGCGGTGGTGATTGTGTTGAGCATTATACAAAAGATTTGTGTAGGGAGGGCAAGCAGCGTTGCAAAAAACAGCAGACTTGAAACCACCAAAAAGAGTGTAAGAAATAATGGGTGGATAATGTTTCCTATGATGCTGAGAAGTGGGAAGGGAAGATCCCACCACAGTAAAAAAGGGAGAGATGCTCCAGTAAGGATGAGTTGTAGCGTAACTGCATCCACAAGCCATGCTGTAATGCGATGGGATACCAGTGAGTTATTCAGTATGGTTTCGTACATAATGAAGCGCCATGAAAAGCCAGCGGAGATAATGTGTAACTCCTCCGGGTTGAGGGAATGTTCGTTGCGCGGTATTAAGTACTGCAGCGATAGCTTTTCTGTGTGGGTTTGTATCAAAAAGTGGAGAGACCGCAAGTTGCTGCACTACAGTTCGGGCATGATAGAGAGTCAGTGTTTCAGTACGGAGTAGTGTATCAAATCCCGCAGCATCATTATGTTTTTCAGGATCAGTTAAGAACTCAAAAAGTGAGCTAGTGACATCTGCTTCATGGGGTGCTTGATAGAGAATGACACTTCGCGATTGTATGGTAGGCAGAATGGCTTGATAGTCGGCGGTGAGAAATATGAAATAGTACCCATGCGGTGGTTCTTCTACTACTTTAAGCAATTTATTAGCACATGCTGTGGATAAGAGATGTGCATCGGCAAGAACAAAAACATGATATGTTTCTGGTTCAAGCATGTACTGAATGGTGGTGAAGAGTGGTTCAAGAGTCTCAAGTACATAGTCGCCACTTGGCTGTATCCAGGTGACTAAGGGTGATTGTAGTGAGGTAATGCTGGTGCAGATTGTACAGCGACAAGGGCTGTGTGGATGCTCTGCTCGATAGGGGCACATCATGCAGTGCAGAAAATTGAGAACATATTCATGTAATTGCCCGCTACTTCCTACGCAGATGAGTGAATGGTGGGCCGGCGGTTGAAAGTTAGTCATGACGTGCCTTAAGGAACGTGCACACTATTTGATGTGCTGCGTGCGCAAGAGTGGTAGGACTCTGAAGCGCATCGAGGGGGTGAATACGAGGGTGCCTGCTTGCTAGTATTTCATATCCTTCAGCAACACGTTGCCAAAAGTCTTTTCCTTCTTGCTCCATAGTGCTATGTGCGCCACGACGAATTATACGTCTGCTCAGCGCTTCATCGAGTGAAATTTTTAAATACAGTGTTATGTCAGGGTTTATGCCGTGCATAGCAAATGAGTTTACAATTTCAATAAAGTTTGGATCAACACCTCGGCCATAGCCTTGATAGGCGAGCGCAGAGTCAGCCATGCGATCTGATATGACAATGTCCCCACGGCTCAGAGCCGGAATGACTAGTTTTTGAAAATGTTCTGCTCGGTCTGCAGCAAAGAGTAAAAACTCAACGCGTGGGTCACATTCTTTTTCTTCTTCGAGTAGGACGGTTTTGAGCATTTTACCAATACGCGTTCCACCAGGCTCTTTAGTGACTACAACCTGGCGTCCATCTTGTAAGAGCATTTTTGTGAGTGCGGTTAAGAGTTGCGTTTTGCCGGCACCATCAATTCCTTCAAGAGTTATGAGTGTGCCTGGATATTGATGAGTGCGCATAAGGAGTGTTTTTCGATATCGTATGAATTAAGATTTTTTCATTATTCTACTATAGCAAAAATAGGCTGGATGGCAATGACAGGCGTCGTTTCTTCATGTTCTCTTGACGAGGAAGGGGTTGTCTGTGTAAATTTAAACTCAGACTTTAAATTTACACAAGTAATAATATATGAAAACATTAATCATTTTCAGGCCTTGCACAACGCGCCCTGCAAAGTATCGGTTATTTATGTGGGAGACACTGTTGGAGAGTTTTTAAAAAACTCGTTTTGTGCGACTTCATTTAGTTTCTGAGATTTTTAAAGAGTGATTTTGTGAGATAATATTCTTACTTTTAACGGTGATGATAGTATATAATAATCTTATATACTTATGAGGTTTATCATTATGAATGATTTATTTTTAAAATTTTTCTGTGCATTCTTGTTCTTGTATTCGGGCACCTGCTCACCTGTTGCTGCAGTAGTGCCTAATTCGGTTGACGTGAACGATCTATTTGTTCAGCTTGCCGCAGCGCCTCAGTATGCTTCATTATTTGATGAAGTATGTGCTATTCAAGATGCGCAGACGAATGGCGCTGCTTCAAAGCAGATACAAAAAATGATCAAAGCATTGGTAAGTCATCTTCAATATATACAAAAATATGAAAGAGACCCTCTTTTGGATCAATTACTTGCATGGGCCCAGGGGTATAAGGTGCAGTCAGTGGCAGCTGCAAAACTTTCTGCGTCACAGACTCTGTCTTCTTCTGATTTTGTGCTGATGACCAGTGACGATATTTGCTATGAATTAAGTAAAAAACCTGAGTATGCCGAGTTGTTTGATCTTTTTGTCTCTCTTCAGGTTTGTATACAGGAAAAGCAAAAAAAAGAAATTGCAGATGCGGCTCGAGCTTTAGTCAGGTGCATTCGATTCATTACAAAATATGGGGCAGATCCTTTAATTGATCATATTATTATTTGGTTGCAGGCTCAAAAGTATATTCCCGATCCTGCTGTGGTAAAGCGTAAAAAATTGAAAGCGTTGAAAATTGCGGGTATTGCGGCCGGAGTTCTTGCAGCATTTTTTGTTGGGCTAAAAGTTTGCAAAAAAGCAGTAGTTACTGAAGAGCATCTTGAGGTTTTGCAAGAGGAGAAGACAGATGTAGTTAATGTAGCTGCTCGATATGATACTGAGTGTGCGCGTCTCCTTGCAGCAAAATATAGATGTGCAGGTCAGCTTGAGACAGGAGAGCTTGTTAGTACGTTGGAGGAGATTCAGCAGCAGCTTGAGTCGCGTCGAGAGTTGTTATACAGCGACATTATTAAAAAGTTTAATGATCGGCGGAATCGAGGGCAGCTTTTGGGGTGGCATGCACGTGGGCTCTCGATATCTTATGTAGATGGTGATGTGGATCGTCGTGGCCATCTAGTAATCGATCGGACTAATCGTATGCATGCACACGATATATTTGGCGATGCACGAGCTCGAGCTGAAATGAAGAAAGCAAAGCGTAATGGGACGAGAATGCAACCTATAAAAAGACGAGAACAATTACGTGAAATCGGTCAGTCTGCAGAGAGGTCTGAGGAGGCTGAGAAGCCTATTATATCGGTTTTCTTAGCATCAAAATTGGATAGTGAAGTGTCGACTTCTGGTTATCGTCGTCCTGCACTACCTCCTGATGTAGTTTCATTGATTCATGAGTATCTTGTTGGTCAACTTCCAAGCGTTCCTCGCCCTACGCCAGCGCTTACTGTTGTAGCCGGGCCTCATCATCAAGACATGATCCCTGCAGGTGCGGGTGCTGGATCAGGTGATTTGGTTTTATCGCGGGTACCTCGTTATAGAAGCTGGCCAGGTCCAACGGAAGTTGGTGATGGGGATGATCGATCCCTTTCTTAAGTACATAGAGCCAACGCATTATAAAATACTTATTTTAACAACCTACTTTTGAGCACCAAAAGGCTCCTCTTTGCGAGGAGTCCAGTCGTCGCTAAAGCTATGGCGGATACATTGAAATTACGAAAGCCTGCCCGTCGAAACTTTAGTGTAGACAGGGCAACCTACAGGGGGTCGATTGCTTCTTAACAGTAAGACTGGATCGCTTCACTTTGTTCGCGAAGACGGCGATCTACGCTGATGTAATAGTTGTATTGAGAGCCAATATTTTAAACTGGTGTTGCTATAGATTTGTAAATTATTGCGTAGCGGTGCTGCAATTGTCACACTGCCCTCACTCAACGTGTTTTGAGAAGGGAGTGTATGCAACAAAGTCGTTTTTCACTGTATTTCTTTTTTGTGCTTAGTATCATATCTATGTCGCTTTCAGCGGCAACAGCTTATCGGTGGGGAAGCGCTAATGGAACTGGCGCTTGGAATGGTGCGCAGACTGGTGGTCTGGTAGCACAAGATAATGCGGCATTTGACTCAGAAGAGCTCGTCACAGCGGCTGACGGGAGTACAACCGCAGAGCAGGTTGGTATTTTTAAGCCGACAACAGGAGAATCGCTTACGTTTATTGATACAATAAAAATTAAGGGAGATGTTGAAATTCGGTTTACTGGAAATTTGGCTCCTACAGAACATGAAGTGTTTACTATTAATATTGGCACTCCTGAAACAGTAGGCACTCCGGTTGTGATTGCTGCGTATAATGACGCAGGAACACGTGCTACTGACTTTTCCCAATTAATTTTTAATCCTGCACAAGGAAAAACAATTGTTGTTAACGTCTATAGCAATGTTTCGTTTTTAAGCGCAGATGCATTACCAGGAAACAATCCTGAAGATCCGGAATCGCTTGGAGCAGCTCTGCCGTTTCAGCTGACGTTTCGCGGGAAAGGGAGTACAGTTTTTAGATTGCCATCAGGTAAAACTATATATTTTGGTCCCGCTCATCCGGGGCATGGTTCAGAAGGAGAGATTGAGGCAGATGAAGAACTGAGTACTACTGGTGTGCATGTTCGTGTGTATATGGAGCAGGCAACCATTGATGCGTATGGGAACGGTTCTACGGTTAGTCCATGCTCGCAGCTGGTGTTTGAAAAGTGGAGTTATAGGGCTGATTCAATTAATACTGATTTGAGTCTTGATACATGGATTACTTTTGGCCAACATTCATCACTTGCATACATCTCAGACAATTATCTTGGTGTTGCTGAAGTATGGGATGATGCAAATACGAATGGAATACTTGACTTAGGAGAAACAACATTAGAGCCTGCGTATGGATCAGTTGCATTTGATCCATCAAATGCTGGTACTGGTCGTATGATTTTACAAATTATGCGAGGGCAGCTCCCTAGTGGAAATGATTTTACTGATGCAGGGATTAACGTGTACGGAGCATTATTGGTTCCTACAGTGTTTGGTTCTAGTCGCATGAAAGCATCTATTTTTAATTCTGATTTTCGTACTGGTGTCTACTTTAATCAACGTGCTGGCATTAAAGCTATTTTTCGTATTACTGATGATGTCTCTTTTGATGAGCGTGTGAACGGGGGTGATGCAGATTTGAATCTTCAAACATGGATTGGCCGTCCTGTGGGCGATCGGCGAGGGCTTGTCGTGATTAACCATAATAACTCTATTCCTCACTTTGCTAATAATTATGACAATGCTGAACGTATTGATGATTCATTGTGGGCGCAGCATAATGAGTATGAGCCGGGATTTAATTTGGGCATTAATGGAATTATTGAAATACGACCTCATTTGTTTTTGGACTACATTGCAAACAATAGCAATAAGAGCATTAGCAGCAGTCATGCAAATTTGACTACGCATAGTAGTGAACGAGTTAAGAAGCATAATCCTTCAGCACTGTATGTTGATGGGCTTCCTATTTTTGATAAGCGATCGACACGACAGGTTGATCAATTCGGCATTCCGATTAGTGATATTTTATACGCTGGATATACGCAAGCATTTGGTGCGCATCCAGTTATTTCATTACAAGGAGATGCAGGACTTTTTATGCGCAGTGCTGCTGCGTATTCTGATCAAGCGCTTACGCGGATTGTATTTACGCAAAAGAAAGATTCAGGTACATACTTTTTACAAGAGTTACCGTCTGACAATACACAAGTAATCACGGTGGCACTTGGTATTGGAATGTATGATGGAGTGTATGTGCCTGTGGTTGATGAATTTAATGTGCCGGTTATGCAGACGACACAGCCGGATGGTGAGTATGTCTTTGATGGTGAAGCAACATGTACGATTGCTTCACAGGAAGGGCCTCTAGGAGAACCTGCTGCGGGGTATGTCTGTATACCATCAATAGAGATTGATCATGCTGGGCGTGAAATTGGATATGCTAATTTTGAGCTGTGGTCTGCGTGGCAGGCGTGGCGAGCAGCTGCCGCTCCTCAGTATGCGGAAGAGACAGTTATGCTTCCCAGCGGTGTTCCAGTAGTTTTTAATGGGGCAACCAATATTACATTGACGCAAACAGTGGTGAGTTCTCGTCCGCTTGATAAAAATAAATATTACTCAGTGTATGATGCATCTACACTTTTTTTGAATGCGAACTTGATTCTTGATTCGGTAACATTTATTCAGAGTGATGTAACGCGCAATCTTGCATCGCCTGATGTCTTGCCACAACCTTTTATGCCAGCAAGACCACATATTGTGGGAGGTGAGTTGGCTAATTTTAGACAAAGTCTCTACCCGCCACTTATTAAGTTATACAATAGTACTATTGCGTGTCATGAATCACTTGTGATGAGTGGTGTTGCCTTGACAGTGCATGAGCATACACAAAGTTCTTTAGCTCAATCGCATAATACATCTCGTATTGTTTGTTATAATCGAGGTCGTGAGTACGATGTAAATGGGTATGGTCGGATTATTCAGTGTGGCAGTCAGGCTAATGTGGCAGCAGATGAGGAGAGCACATCGCTGCTTTTGAGTTCTGCACATATAGATGTCTATCGTGCAGCGCGCACACTTGATGCCACTGCTGAAACACCTTCAACTATTGCGCTTATTATGCAATCCGCACAGGAGTACGGTGTTGATGCTTCTGAAAAAGGGCTTCATGTGTTGTATCTTGCAAATGGCTCACAGGTGCATTTGGGATGGCCTACACTTGAGGGTGATAGTAGTTATGTTCCTTCAACGATGGATTCAGTTATTCTGCAGCAGCTCATTGATAATGATCCTACAAATAAAAGAAAATTTAGATTTTCTTCTTATGATGGGGGAGTCGGGCATTTGCAATTTAATGGAGGGCCTTTTTATGTTGGGGCAGGAGATTCAGAAGAAGGATTGCCGCCAGAGAGACCCATTCCTGGCATTGATGTTGATGGTGTCGTGTATGTGAATTGTGGTGGTAAGTTATCAGTTGCGCCGTCTACTGATTTATTTATTGATACTATGGTTGCTCGTCGTAAGGCTGCCCTTCTTGAGGCAACTGGAATTATTATAAGTCCACGAGATCAAGTGCATTATTTAGCGAATGGTGGCATTCAAAATTATGATATTGATTTTGCAACAGACAAGATGAGCTCGGGACAATATGAGAATAATATTGTGGTGAGCGTGACAGATCCGGTACATATTTTTGACGTACCACAATTATATGATGCCGCAGAAAATGATGAGTCTGATCCCATAAAATAAAGAGAGCCGTTATGATATATGAAATTCGTTCTTTGATGTGTTTCATTAAGCCGATGTATAGTCGAACAAGTTCGAAATACTGATTTTGATTAACGGATAGATTTGTGTTTAGAAAAATGTTTTTGCGAGGAGTTGGAATAGTGGGTTTAAGTAAAATTGATTTTTTCGACGAAAGCATGTCCGGCACAGCCTTAGGCGACGATCGGGCAACCCAGGGCTGCTGTCATAATTTTTTTAATCATAGAGTAAGTACTGGATTGCTTTGGCATTCAATGCCTTGCAATGACCATCAGTTGCTTTACAGCTCTCGCCTTGCAAGACAGTATTTTAAAATAGTTTTGCTATACATAGGATTATTCTCTGCGCTTTTCAGTATAGGAAACGTGGCGTTCTCCGCGCCTATTACGGTAGGGAGTAGTAATGGTGCAGGATTAGGTCTTATTGATGCAGATACGAGTGAGCTTTTTCCTGATGGAGTGCTCACTTGTTCTACGTCGAAAACTATGGTTTTTACTCAAACGGTTACGTTGTCTGGAGATATTGAAATACAAGTTAACGCAGACTCTGTACTTACGTTAGGTACTGGGTCTGGTGGAGGAGCAGTTACTATTAAACCAGCTCCAGATGCTCTTGCAGCTCAACTCATTTTTAATGTTGCAGCAGGAAAAGTTTTAGAAGTTCGTGTTCTGAATTCTGTATTCTTTAAAGCAGCTACAGATCTCCCGCTCTATGTTACGTTTCGGGGAAAAGGTTCTACGGTTTTTCGTATGCCATCAGGGCGTAGGATTTCATTTGGGCCAGCCAATGCTACAGTTTTTGATTGCGGAGTTTTTGTCCAAGTATTAATGGATCTTTTTGCTGATGATGTTGCTCAGGGAGTGCAGCAGGTTGTATTTGAGCCATGGAGTTACGATGCAGAAGATGAAGAAGATGAAGGTGCAGTTAATACAACCATTAATCGTACAACCTGGATACAGTTTGGGCCATCATCTTGTTTGCGATTTTTGTCATACAATGTAACGGGAATTGATGAAGAGGTTGCAGGGTATGGAACCATTGCGTTTGATGTGTGCCATGCAGGGATAGGCCGTACGATACTTTCTCTGGCTGCGGGTGATAGGCCAGGCAATGCGTATGATGCTGGAATAAATCTTTGGGGCTCTCTCGTTCTAGGAACTGGTATTCGTGATGCAGTAACGTCTGCTGATTTACGAACCGAAGTGTATGCAAATAAGCGTGCAGGAACACGAGCAATTATGAGCATCATTGATGATGTTGCATTTGCTTCATTGGTTGCCGATCCAGAAAATCCAAGCATAGAAGATGCGTCAGCGTGGGTTGAGCGTTCGGTGAGTGATCGTCGCGGCCTTGTTGTTTTGAATAATAATCATACGTTTCCTTTTTTATGTGCAAATTTAGAGGGTGCGGTATCGCTCCAAACAAGTTTATGGGCAACGTCCCAAGCTTCAGTCGGGTATCAACCTGGTTTTATTCTTGCTGATAATGGGCAGCTGAGGATTCGTCATAATCTTTTTCTTGAATATATTGCAGGAGCTACCAATCAAGCACTTGACCCCGAACAACTTGCAGGACCGGGAGCGACTGATTCCATGGTTAAAAAACATAATCCTTCTGCATTAATTATTGACCAGGTGGGCGCCTATGGGGCATCTGTAGATAGTTCATGGGATATGGCATATGAAGGAACTTCTGTGGCTTCTGTACTTCTTGAAGGGACTGCCGGATGCTTTTTATACTGTGGCGCTTCTGCCGCCACTCAATCGATAATTACAGAGCTTGCAGTTGATGAAGAGACTGGTGATGAACAGGTTGATGCGACTATTGGATTGGGCTTGTACGATGGAGTGTTTTGTCCTGTTCTTGATGATAATGGTGTGCAGTCGACTGTTGAGTCACTCCTCATAGATCGTAGCGGCAATCCGTTACTGGTTGATGATACTCAGTCGCGATGTTTAGATGGAGAGCATGTACTTGATGTTGAAGGAGAATTATCTATTGTATCAGTGCTTGGTAGGTGGGGTTTTCCTCCTAATGGATATATTACCTTTCCTTCGATTCGTATTGATTATGCAGGACGTGAGATGGGTAAGGTAACGGTATGAATATACAGAAAATAGTAATGGGTTGTGCCACTTTATGTATTATGGGTGAGGGTATATTTGCCTATAATGTGAGTGTGCTGAGTAGTAGTTCGTGGCGTGCAGAAGGAGGTTATTTTAATGATGTAGCGACACTCTCTTTGCCGAGTAATAGTACCACCTCATTGTTGTCTTGGAAGAATACTGATAGCGAAAATCCCACTTTGGACCAAGTTATTCGTTATACGTATGAACCAACCACTGGGGATAGCACATGGTATGATTATCGTGCTGAGAATATTTATTCTTTTTCTGCGGCAACGGGGGCGTGGGATGAGGTAGTAGGGAATGATTCTTGGACATATAGCGCGCTTTATAAACGATGGACGCAGACTGCTGGTGACTTAGCAATCTGGGAGTTTTCTTCAGCAACAGGATGTTTTGTATATAATCCTTCAGGGGCTGCTGTTTTGTGGCGATGGGAAGCGGAAACTTGTGTCTGGCGCCATATAACTTCAAACTCAACATGGCGGTATAACTTTGTTGCGACAACATGGGTGGAAATTTCAAATCCTGAACATGTGGTGCTTGCCAGTAAACCACCCTTGCCGCTTGTGCAGCAGATGTATGTCATGATGGTTATGGATGCATTTTTCAAAGCTGGAGTGGTAGCAGAAAGTGGTAAGACAGATTGGACAGTTGGTGCTGCAGAGGCCGGAGTTGTAACCTGTGTAAATAGTACAGATGATTTTAGTGCATTGTATAATACCGCGATCTTTAATAGTGTAATTCAAGGACGATTACTGGGCCCGGTTGAGTATACGCAGGGGCGTGTTGTTTGTAGTTATGATCCTAATTCTGGAAGCTTTATGTGGCAGCGGACAATTCATCCGCTATGGAGCGAAGAATGGGAGTTTGTGGGTGATAATGCGTTTTGGCATAACTCTCAAACAGGTGACACCTGGCAGTATGATGTGGAGAGTAAAGAGTGGAGTCAAGACGGGGGCGATGTATGGCGGTATAACTCTGAGACTGATCGATGGTATCAGAATACTAATGAAGCGGTTTGGAGGTATGTTCCCGCAACAGGTTATTGGGAGCATACTGTTGATGAGGTAACGTGGCGGTATCGTTTCCTGCATCTATCAAGTTCATGGCTTCAGATCACGGCGCAAGCAGAAGCACCTGCGACTGGTCTGCCGCCTCTTGTGGTGGTCTATAAAGCAATTATTGATACCTTGTATGAGGCACTTCGGCTATCTGGAGCGCTTGAAGTTGGTATACCGACTAACTGGGGCGTTTTTTCCTTGAATAATGAGGTCTGGCGTGCTGAAAATGCAACAGCAACTCAATCACTTGTGTATATTCCGTATTTAGACACATTAGTATGGCAGGGTGCTTCAACTGATGAGGTATTTCACTACACAATGAAAAGTGGCTCATGGATATGGAGAAATGCTATAGACCCTGACGATGTGTATACGTCTGAGTATAACGGGTTGACTGGTGAATGGTTTAAGAATGGGTCAGATCTTGCAGCATGGATTTTTGATCCTGCAGCTGGTACATGGTCTGATCAAGCAAGTGATAGAGTATGGCAGCAAAATAATGCATGGAATGTATGGATTAATTCTGAAACTGATGTGGAATGGGAGTATGCTTTTGATACTGCAACATGGACCGAAAATGAGCATAATTCTGTATGGAAGTACTGTACAACAGGGCACTTTTGGAAAAAAGTAAGTGGTGATGGTAGTGGAATTACCCATGAGAGTGATATGCCTGCATTACCATTAGTTGAGCAGATGTATATACAGCAGAGCGTGTATGCAGTGCTTACCCAGGGGCGCGAGGTTGCTTCTGGCAACCGTATGGAACTAGAACTTACTGAAGTTGAAGGTGAGGATGATACGGTGCGGTGGCAGCAGAGGGGGCAAAATCTTACTGTATATATGCGTGGCGAGAATGACCCTTTTGTCGAGTATGCGCGGGATGATGATCGGTTTGCGTGGAGTATTAATCCTAATACTGGTGAATGGTCAGCAACACAGGGTATTTTGGGAGATGTTATTTCCTGGTCGTTTGATCCAGCTACTCACAAGTGGACGGGTGGCGCTGGAGATAATGATTCATGGACTTTGAGTGATGCAATACGTAATGCAGGGACCTGGAGACATGATGCTGATGAGACCGAGGTGTGGCAGTATGAGCATGAGACTCAGCGCTGGTATGATGCTTCGCGTGCCGTTTGGTGGTCATATGATCCTGAGCAGCAAGTTTGGATTGATGTTGCTGGGTCAACCGTGTGGCGTTATTACTGGCCACAGGGAGTATGGCAGCAGGTGTATGGAGTTGCCTCCGACAGCGTGGTAAAACCACCAATGGTTGTTATTCAAGCGGCCCATATATCGGGGTTTCTTGATGCGGTAGCGTATGCAGGGCATCTTGCTGTGGGAGACATTGCCGGTATTTCTTTTGAAAAACAAGATGATGGAACCTGGCTGGGTCATACAGAAAGTCATACGTTTCTTTTTACGTTTGATGCGCGATCTATAGAAAGTCCCTTAACGGCGTCACTTGATACCAAGAATCATGCTGAATGGCTGGCTGAACGTATTCGTGTTTCTATTTCGCCTGGTGGATTTTGGCGGTGGGAAATGAGTGCAAATCCATTTGCGCCTGAGATATATACCTATGATCCTGTAACAAGCGTATGGCGTACTACCGGAGCTGCCCATGGTGAAGTATGGGAATATGACTCCCTGGCCTGTATGTGGACTAATCAAGATGATTTAGCTCAGTGGAGTTATTCCCGGTCAACCAAGCTATGGCGCGATGTGCTGCATGAAGTTGAATGGGAATATGATCAAGAGATTGGGGTCTGGACTTGTTCCTCATTAGATGCATCTTGGCGATATGATGGCGTGGGTAATCGATGGAGTGAGATAACAGATACAGGTAATGTGCCTCATTTCCCCCCACGTGTTGTTGCTCAGCATGCACTCGTACAGTCACTTATGCGTGTGGTCATTGAAGCTGGGGCTCTTCAAAACAGTGCAGTATTTGAATGGGATCATACCATGCAGTCATGGTATGGAGTGGATGTAGCTTCTGCTGGTATTGCACGTTATGATGCACGAAAGTCGTATCCAGTATCATGGACTGATGTAAGTGGGAGGAATCAGGTACTGTTCAATCAAGCATCAGGAGCATGGAAATGGCGGCATGATGGAGTAATGAGTATATTTGATCCAGTGCATCATCAATGGAAAGAATCTCTCCGTACTCTTGATGGTGGGTGGTATTATAGTCCTGGCGTAACACCATCGTGGACTCGTCTTGCGGATGAAACAGAAGTGTGGCAGCAGGCTGGATCTGAATATGTATGGCGTGATGCGCTTTCCGATACACTGTGGACGTATGATAAAAGTGAGGGTACGTGGGCTACCCCAACCACAACTTGGGGGTATCATTTTGCAACTCATGCATGGTATGAAATTTCAACTGATGGTGTACTGCCAGATAGATTGCCTCCTGTGCCGTTAGTGCAGCAATTATTTGTAACAAGTATAGCGACAAGTGCAGATGAGTTTTTTGATCGGCCATTATATGCAGGAGCGCGGCAGGTGGTATCATCATTTGAGCATCCTTTATATGGCGTTCGTCCTCTTGAAAAAAATGGATATTATGCGCGGTATAACAGTCCTGCTGTATTGATAAATGCACCAGTATGTTTTGAAAATGTATGGCTTATTCATTCTGACGTATCACGGAATTTAGGAAAAGTTCAGCTTCCTAGTGTTACATCGCGTGCGCTTCCTTCTATTGTGGGTGGTGAGAGGGCATATTTGAAAAATCAAACGACAGGGCCTTCTATTATACTTTCTGATACAACTATTGCTTGCCATGAATCACTGGTGGTCGCGGGAGTGCGGGTCGCAGTAACAGAGCGACCAGCAAGTCAAATTGAAGTATTTGGTGGAGTGGAAGATAATAATTCTTCATTACTTTTATACCAGCGAGGTCGTGCCTACGATGGTCCTTTGCGCCGTGGGCTGGTATTTCAACTGGGGTCTTTGGCTAACCGTATGCTTGATGGAACGATTGTAGAGAGTTTGAAAAATTCATATCTGGATGTGTATCGAAGTCGAGAGACTGCGGCAACTGAAAGCGATCTCCCAACGCAGATTACTTTGAGTTTAGATTCTGCACGTGAGTTTGATGTGGGAATTCATGATCGTTCTATATCTACATTGTTTCTAGCCCATGATTCAAATGTTCGTATTGGATGGCCATCTCCGGTTGCATCTGAGCTCTATATTCCATCGACAATTCCATTAACTGGCATTACTTCTGATGATGCAGGTGCGTTTGATCCTGGTTATTTTGGAGGTGGGCAGCTTGCAGTTAATAATACCAACTGGTGTCTCAGTGGTCGCACGACTGATGGTATGCCGCCGAAGCTAATTACTTCAACTGATGAAGGGGCCGCAGTGTATGTTGAGTATGGCGGTGCGTTAGCGGTTGTAGACGGAGCTGATGTGATTATTGATACAACAATTGCAGCTCGCGCGGGATATAGCGATCTGGCTGGATTGGTGAGAATACCGCGCGATCAGTTACTTATTACTCCGCAAGGCCGGCTGCAAGAATATGGCGCCGATTTTGTACATGGCGGTGAAACCTCAGGGTCATATACGGGTAATGTGCGTGTTTCGGGAGAACATTCATCACTGGTTCTTGGTAAGCCATTTCAAGCAACAACAGTAATGCCGATTAAGCGCGTGAAACGAAAGCGTAGAGACGGTTAGTTTGCGTCAATATTTGCCCTTAATTGTCAGAGCCTGATGAGTGTGTTGTCGTAGCAAAGTCTGCAATGTACTCTTTAACATTATTGATAATTTCTTCTTCGGTGTAGCCGCATATTGAAGAAAACTTTTCTGAAAGAGAGACATCATCAAGGTTGGTTGCTCCTGAAAAGAGTGATGTTTTTGCAAACTTAGTGACACCGGTTACAAAAGTAAAATGGATATAGGGATCAAGTGCTTTCTTGCCCAATCCAAAGATTTTTAAAGAGTTTTTGATTGCCAAGAAAGATCTCTTTAATGGTTGATATGAGCATAGATTTGTCAAAACACCGTGGGCGTGAAAGAAAGCAGCGGCGATTGGTGGTTATGAGCAGATGAATGACTTCTGTCTTGTCGATGTAGAGGAAATAAGAGTTAATAATTTCCGACAATGTACTGATGCCTATTGGCAGTTGTTTTTGAGTATTCATACTGGAGCGTCTTTGTGCCGTTGCTGGTATGCATAATGTGTAGTTCTCTTAGTGTGTGGGGCTCTGGTGCGTGTGTCAACAATTGCCTTTGTCCGGGTTTTGGTTCTCAAAACTCAAAAAAAATGATGATTCATTGACACTCTTGTCGTCTCGCTGATTATCATGCGAGCTGATATATCGTTTTTAGAGGGTCACCCACATGAAAAAACCAGTATGCACCGTTTTTAGAGCTCTTTTCATTCTTTTTTCTTTTATTATTTCTGTGTCTGTGCGCGCAGATGATCCAGCTCCTTTTGATGGAACTACTAGTGTAGAATTATCTGATGGTCAGACGCTTGTGCTGCCGGTCGGAACTATTTCTCTCACAGGCGATCGCGTCGTGTCATTACCAGGAAGTGGTGTTCAGGCGACGGTCAAAATTGGAGCAACTGCTGGCGCTGGAACCGTTATTTTGACGCCTCAAGCGGCGACTGATTGTATTCTGTTATTTGATGTTCTGGCTGCAGGAAGTGTTCTTGAAGTGCAACTCTTAAACAATTTAGTATGTCAGGGAAATGGGGCAAAACCATTCTATTTTGGTGTTCGTGGAAAAGGTGAAGTGCGTTTTCGTATTCCGTGCGGCAAAAATATTACGTTTCGATCAACGGCTCACAACACGGCAGGAGCTCATGTGCGTATTTTGATGGATCAGAATCGCGCTGAGATGGAACAACATTCACAACTTTCATTTGTTCCATGGAGTGTAGAAATAGATGAAGTAAATACCAATACCGGATTACATTCAGTGATTGAAATTGGTCAGAATAGTTCATTCACATTTGTCTCACAGCATAAATCTGGATTAGTCGATCCAACTGGTGCGATTGATTATGGATATGGTTGCGTTTCGTTTGAACCATTTACTGGTACAGGAAGGATGATTTTAAAAATTGCAGGAGGCAATCAAGCAGCTGATTTTAAAGATGGAGCGTTCAATATTTATGGTAATTATGTTGCGGGAAGTGGTATTAATGAAACTGATGTGCGCACTGCTGATTTGCGTGAGAATGTAATCTACAAATATCGTGCTGGCATTGCAGCAACACTTCGCATTGATAATACCTTGCAGCTGGCTCAATATGACGAACTAGGAGCTGCTGAGTTTTTGAGTGATTTTTTGAATAAACGGGGCCTTGTTGTTTTGAATTATAATAATTCATATCCTCGACTTGCAAACAATTATGATCAAACAATTGTTGAAGCGGCTGAAGAAGATCTTGGGTCAGTAGTCGGACTTACCTCATCGAAATGGTTTGAGGCGAATACCGTGCAAACCGGCTGGGTGCTTGGCAATAATGGTATCTTAGAAGTAAAGACGCATCGCTTTTTAGATTATTTTGCTGGACGTGTTAATACAGAGCTTTCAAATTTTCCTATTGACGGTATTCATGTGGCTGAAGATGCAACTCTGGAAAATGGTACTCATACCGCTGCCACAGTAAAGAAACATAACCCCTCAGCCTTTATTGTTGATGGGTATGCATTTCGTAAAACCGGTACCACTGCAGCCGCTGATCCTTTATTTGAGTACGATAGCCCCGCTACAGAGTTTGCTCAGATTATATTGCGGGGCAATGCGGGCATATATGCCCGGGTGGGTGCTGATAGTGAGTCTGGTGTAATGACTAATGTGACTATGACTGCAAATGGTACGCAATCAGGCAGCATAGGGAATGGGTATGTTAGTGGAGCTCTTGGACGTAGTACGTATGATGGCTCAAGTGTGCTTTTATATACTGAAGAAGGGGCGATTGATCCTAAAATTTCTCTTGAGGGTGAAGTTGCCATTGATGTTGAAGGACCACTTCGTATTCAATCCACCCCTACATTTGATGATGCAGTTGCTCCTCTTGGGTACATTACTATGCCATCAATACTCACCAATTATCGCGGTGTTGAGCTTGCGTATGAAGATGGATCGCTTTCTGAGGTAACCGTTGATGGTACTGTAGGAGCCCGGCCCTTATCCCTTGATGAATCGGTGCAGTATTATCGGTATAACAACTCTCAAATATTAGTGAATGATTTTATAGTGCTTGACCATGTGAGTTTAGTCCATACTGACGTTGGTCGTGATGTGACCTCTGTGGGCACAGGGGATGCGTATCCTGCTATTGTGGGAGGAGAGCTCCCTTCATTAAAAATAGCTAAAAAACTTGCCGAAAATCAAAATGCGTGGATTCTTGATTATACGGGCTCGCCTATTTATTTAGAGAATAGTCGTATTATATGTTTTGAGAGCCTGGTAAGTGCTGGCGTACGCTGGGTAGTACGTGATTGTTCTATTGATAGTAATCGTGATGGTGTTATTTCTTCAGATGATGATGAAACATTAAACTCAGGTGATAACAACTCATGTATTATTTTTAGTAATCGAGGGTATGAGTATGATTTAGAGCTGACCGGTATGGGGCGTTATTTCCAGCTTGGGTCGCGTCGCAATACTATGGCTGATGGTATAACACAAGATCCTTTATTGACTTCAGAGAATATTTATCCACAAAGTTCTCTCCGCGATGCGTTTATTGATGTGTATCGCCAAAGACCTATTCCGACAATCTTGCGAGAAAATGGTACTGAAAAGAATTCGATTGTCTTGCGACTTTCTACCATGTTTCAGCCAGGGGTTCCTGCTACTGAAAAATCAATGCATGTGCTTCATATCGCTGATCGCTCTCAAATTAATCTTGGATGGAATGCAGGACAGCATCAACGAACGGTTACTCGTGGAGGTGAGTCGGTTACTGAAACATATTTAGAGGTAGACAGTCGGTATGCTCCTTGGGAGTTTACAAACGATGTTCTTGCCGCGGTTCAAGCGCTTGATCCAGAAAATGAGGGTGGGTATCGCTTTAGTCCTTATTTGTATGGAGTAGGAAACTTGGTTATGGGAGGCGATCTTATTTATTTAGGTGGTGCAGGGCGTTATAATCCTCAAGGAGTGCTGACTCCTGCGCATAATGAATTCGTGCCTCGTGGTGTGCGTGATGGGGGAGGCATTGTGTATGTTAATTTTGGGGGCAAAATTAGTACCGCTGCTGATTTTGATATGGTTTTAAATACAGTGATAGCTCGTAAGACATGTCAGATCAATGAAGGGGGAGGGGTCGTTGATATTCCTTCAGACCAGCTTATTTTTCAGCCGCATGGATGTATTACTACTTATGGATTTGATACAGTTGCCAACCCAGCTCCTTCATTGCTTAATACTTCCCATTCAACAATTGTTTCAATTAACGTTAATGAATTACCAACCCCAGAAGGATTTGAACCTGTTAAAGGGTTTGAGCGTAGATCTTTGCAAAAATGGCCGTACCGCCAAATTCTTACACGTTCAACCGATTCTATTACAGGTCCTGTTCATATGCCGACATCGGGAATGCTGGTGATGGCGAGTGGCGACAGCATAGATCAGGCGCGTATTTGTGGTGGTACTCGTGCTAATCCTTTTCATCTGAGATTGTCGGGTGATGGCACTGGGTTTGCTCGTGTTCGTGAATTTGTGAGCATGCCATCAGATCCTGTGGTACTTGGTGAGGGGCCGTATGCAGCATTGTTCTTGGATCATGGAGCTCGTATTGGGCTTGGAAGTCGTCAGGTAGACAGTTATTCGGTGAATGCATGGAATCAATTAGGGCTTGATAAAGTAACGTTGTTCCCTAATGGTAATGGCGTTGTTGATTTAAATTCAGATCTTATTATTACTGACAAGCTTCCTATTATTGCAACTGAAGCATTTGGGCATGATGCAACGCATCAACTTGTGTTTACCTCTGATGTTCCTCGTGAGATACGTATTTTAGCGGGTGGGGAGTTAGATTTAAGTTCATTTGGAATGGTTGGCTCATCTGCGCAGACTCAGCAGATTGTATTTTCAGGACATGTGCGATTGGTTATTGAGCCGGGTGCTAAGATCCGATTCCCTGCGTCGGTTACAGGAGATAACCCTTTAAATGGACCTATTCTCTACTTTAACGATAGTAGCCAGTGTATCTTTGTGGGCAATGAAACTGGAGATACTGCGCGATGGACTGATGGGCTTACCGGTTCAGACAAGGTCCGTTCAAAGATACTGGGAATGGGTCAAATTTGGCTTAATAAAGAGGCAAAACTACTTATTCTTGATAATGCAATGGTTGGGGTTGAAGCAGATTATACAACGCCAAAAACCGATGTAACCATTAGTATTCAGCGGCAAGCGCGTATGCTCATCGGTGATGAAAATAGAGCGGGAGGTTCATTTCAGGTTGGTAACCTTGTTGACGGTGGTGGTGATGGATTGAATGCACGATCACTCGAGGGATCTCGTCCTACGCAAGTCAGCTTTACCTTGAAAATGGATGGTGAAAGAGCAAACTTTCATATAGATAGAGCCGGTTTTGTTGGATTGGGTGCTGGTGTGGTTAATAAGAGCGGTAATCCAAACGGTACATCTCCTGGTTTTGCTGATGCATGGCAATTGCAATCTTTGCATAACGTTAAAAATATTACGCTGTCTATTACGCGCGGCTATTTTGATCATAATCAGATTTATGATGGATCAAGCAGCGCTAAAAATGGTTCGGTGCTTGCAATAGGGCCTATTGATTACAATAGCACAACGCCATTAAGTAGTGTGAATGGTGGTCGTTATACACTGTCGCTGGGCAAACCAAGTGAAGCGTTTATACGTGGTGGTGGTAATGTGGTGTACATGGATTCTGGTGTTCCGCATAACGACCCTATTGATCTGAGTATTTTAAGTCTCTCAGCAGATATTATTGCGGATGCTAACAATAATGGTAAATACACGATTTTGGCTCCAAGTCCTATGATTAGAACGTATACAACACCGCTTGGTTCTGAGGTTATTACCGCAAGTGCTACTGCGTATTCTTTTGCGTCACAAACAGTATCAACAAGTGATAAGCAAGGAGGTGCACTTAATGAGTTTTATGCAACGCTCAGTATGCCGATCTACGGTGGGTATAAATCAAAATTTGTTGCAGCAGGCAAAAATTCAAGTGGCGTAACCGCTGCCTATCTTTTGGGTTCTGCGCCAACGAATATTATTCGACGCGACGTCGCTGTTGCAAAAGATAAGGGAACCACAGTATCTCCAACGTTAGCTCTGGATAAAGGGTATTTTAGCGGTACAGGAACCGATAGAGACGGTGGGCCAGAAACGTTGATAATTCCATAATTGGTAAAGAGTAGGAGAGAGTGATGGAAATGATAAGATTAACGCACCGCGTTGTGCTTGGAGTGCTCTGTGGAGTGATTGCATGTGGATCTATACTGGCTCGTGAGTTTCGTGCGCCGCTGCTTACTCAGCAACATGGGTATGATTTTGATCCAAGTGAAAAAGCGGGATGGCAGATAGCTTGTGATACTGATTTTTATACGCGCAGTGCTCACCGAGCATTTGGTGCGCACGGTATTGCAACAGGAGAGCTTTCGATCTTATTCTTTAATAAAGATTCGTTTCGCTTGAGCCAAATATTTGAAGATTGTTTGGTACCTCACAATACAGAATATTATAATCCTTTCATGCGTATTATGACTATTCAGCCTCGTGTTGAATATAGTGAAAATGGTGTCGCGTTTTCTGTAGGAGCTTCTCGCTCTGTGTTTAATGGTCTTGGTAAGTGTGGTATGCGTGTTACAGTGCCGGTACGTGCTATTGATACTATTCGCAAAGATACTGGTTCGCGGAGAGACTCTCAAACAGAAGATGTGATGAAGCTTCAAAAAAATGAGGCCACGGCAGAAAGACTAGGGTTTGCGTACCGACTTGATTTTTTAGAAGCGATGCCAAGTAATAATTTTAGTCGTTCTCAGGTTGAGTATGCATTTATTGAAGGGGATACTCGTCACATTGAAATTTTTGGTGGTGATACCCGTGAACAGAAAGCAGCAGCAATATATTCTCCGGAAGGTAAAACACCTCGTGGTACACGTGTAGGGGTTGCGCAAACTGCGGTCAGTGATGCTAGCATGCTTCCAGCATCTCTTGATGGTCTTGATGAAGATACTATTTATGGGTTTTCGAACGGCTCATTTTCTGGTCTTGCTGATGCAGCATCTGCCAATGTAGCTACGCGTATTGCGAATCAGAATAAAAAAGCAACGGTATGGGTTACATCTACCCATGCCCCCGATGGAACACCGCAAGCAGATTCAGCAACTGATAAAATATCAAATGATATGCAAGACATGGTATCTACTTTTAATGCTAACACCTATGAATGGCTGGCTGATCATGGGTATGTGTTTGAGTCATCGCGCCAAGTAGGCTTGGGAGATATTGATGTTGAGTTATTTTATAACCATGCATTTGGTGACCGTATTGTGGGTGGAATTAGTGCCCTTGTTAAAGTACCAACGGCGTGTGGGAGTGCTTCTGATGAAAATTCTTATGTAGGTAATCCGTATCGCTCACACACTGGCAATGGTCGCCATGTTGAAATTGGGGGAGGTCTGCATTTTGACGTGGAAGCTCGCTCATGGGCTATGATCCATGTTGATGGCCAGTATCGTTTTGCGTTATCTCGCAGCGAAAAAGTGTGTGGAACTCCACATGGCTCTCTTATTAAAAATATTGGCTCTGCGCAAGAAGCTGACGTGAGTTGGCATTCTGCGGTGGGCAATCTTGATCTTCATTTGTGTCATCCACAGACAACCGATATTACAGGACTGATTGGGTACCAGTTTTACTTTAAGCGTCAGGACACGGTGCGCTATAAAGTGAGCACTGTTGATTCATGGCTAGGAGCAACATATAACACAGGCACAAAGGATTATACGGTAGAAAACAGCACATTGCTGGATAACTCCCTTGCCGCAGCAAACACTGAGCAAGTTGCGCACCGCTTAAAGCTTGGCTTTACGTACCATCTCTCTGATTGGTGTAGCGTGAGTGCCACAGGAGCTCTTACGCTTGCGGGACAGAATATGCCAAAAGAAATGGATATGTCGGTGTGCATGCACGTGCTGTTGTAAAACAGTTAGGGGATTAGAGTGTATTTACTGTTATTGTGTTTTTTTTATAGCGCATCATTATTGAGTTCGAGCACGAGCAGTTTGTATTCAACTGGCTCGTATCTTGCTGGAGGAGTTGCAGCAGCATCGGGTATGGCAGCAGCTGGATTAGGTATTCATTCTGGTTTTCTTGCGCAAGCTCGTAAGAGGAAAAAGAAATTAGGCCAATTACGTTTGGCGAAAAATTTAAGTACCCGTATGAAACGTGCACATGCAATTACCGCTAGTATTGGCGCGGGGAGCCTTGTTTCAGCAGCATTAAGTGTATTATTATATAAAAAGTATTATGCGGTAAAACATCAAGAAGCTCAAAGACAAAGAGAAGTAGAAGCTCAAAGACAAAGAGAAGTAGAAGCTCAAAGACAAAGAGAAGCAGAAGCTCAAAGACAAAGAGAAGCAGAAGCTCAAAGACAAAGAGAAGCAGAAGCTCAAAGACAAAGAGAAACAGAAGCTCAAAGACAAAGAGAAGCAGAAGCTCAAAGACAAAGAGAAGCAGAAGCTCAAAGACAAAGAGAAGCAGAAGCTCAAAGACAAAGAGAAGCAGAAGCTCAAAGACAAAGAGAAGTAGAAGCTCAAAGACAAAGAGAAGCAAGCAGTTCTGTAGAGCTACAAGTTAGGGGTTTGATAGATCGCACTCATACAATATTTGAAAAACAATCTCTGGTCTTTTTAACGAATCCTATAGAAAGTCATTTAAGACATATATATTTTATGTTAGGTGAAGTTAATAAAAACCCTCGAATAACAGATACTATTAACTCGGTAAGAGAGACTGCGCTGCAACGTCAAAGACTTCATAGAATGAGCACAGCATCTGGCGAGACTGATGGAGTGAGAAATCGTGATGGTCGGGTTTACACAGTACGTATGGAGGGTCAAGTTGTTAGGTTAAGACATAAAGCGGTTGAAAATTATGAGGACAAAACCTGTGTCGGACATTCTATGGCACTTGCGGTATTGGGGTATCCTTACCAAGGTGCATCTATTGCGCTGTGTTTAGCTCTTAACGCTTACAGTTCAAGTATTTTAACTGATTTATCTAGCACTATTAATGGAACTAATATTGTTGAGTTTAATTCAACAGTACAAGCATTAGCAGATTGGTCTGGTCGTCCTGTGTATGTTTGGCAATGGGGTAGTGATGCATTTGCCTCAAGCGCAGCAGGTATCGATCAAACACAATTTTTGTCTCCTTATTTCGATAGCCGTTATTCTAAGATGATACCACGGTGGGCCATTTCTTTAACCGCAGAGGATGCTATTCATTTATTTTATGTTAAATGGAGGGCTGGTGGAGCCCATTGCGAAGTGCTCGTACAAGAAAAATTCTGGGATCTTAATAGTTTGGCTAAATTAAATTTAGATGTTTTTAAAAAAGCTCGTAAGGCATTTATGCCTTTTTTAAGGCAGCAAAAGGAATATTTGGTTGCTGGGAGTTTATCTTTACGCCAATATATTGAAGTATACATTCAGTCGCTTGCATGTGCGCATCGAATTGAACAGAAAGAAAATATATCGAGTTATTTAGAAGAAATTAAAAGATTGGATAACGATTCTTATAGTAAATTGCACGAAATTATAAAAAATATTATAGCCTTTATCATTGTTTCTGCAGATATGCTATATCAAAAAGACTTTCATGTGGGCATAGTATCAGGTTCAAAACTTCCATTTTTTAAAGATGGATTGCTTTGGGAATCATCTACCAAGGCTTACAAATGGTTAACATTATTAGCAGATGTTGATCATAAGCAAGCATTTTTGGCCTATATGTGGGAAAAGTCTTTGTCATCTATAGTAACAAATCCTGTTCAAGAGGCTAGCCCCGCATCATATTATTATGATGATTCTGGCGTGATATATAGGCATGGCGCCGAGTTAGGAAATTGTGATGATATATTTTCTTTATTGACTCTTTTGTATTGTGGTACAGCATCGAAGAAATTATCTTTTGTAGCTTCTTCTGGCGGGCGCTCAGTAGTTCCAGGAACTGGTTCGGCTGTTTATATAACGGCTGCAAGAGCTGGTGCAGCAACTGATTCTGTTGCAGATGCACAAACGCCTGAATTATGTTCTCCCGCGTTGCAATCACAGATTGTTACAGAAGCAAAGATGCAATTTTTTTTTGAATTGCTTTCGGCTAGCACAGATATTGCTATTGTAGTGCATGAGAAAAACGATAAAATTTCTGGCTCTTTGCGTTCTGCTTGGTGGGGTAATAAGAGAAATAAAAATATTAATATTTTAAAAGAAGGCCAACGCTTTATTCATCTATGGGACTGTTTAAATGGATATCGTTTATTAACACAAAATTATGTTGATGCTCAGGAGGCTATCGACGTTTGGTATGAGTCGCAATCAAAGGTGAGTATTGCTAATGATGCAACCGATGTGCTATTTACTGGTGTTTTATTGCATGGACTCAAGCTGGTTAATAGTTTTGCCTATTGGTCATGTGGTCTATGTGATGGTTCAGTGGATTTATTAAACCAAGAGCGCTTATGGTTTTTAATAAAAAAAAGTTTTGGGTATTTTTTGTGTGCTATTCTTGTTAAAGACTCTGCTCGGTATGAACAAGCTTATCCTACTATTCTTTCGGAAGGTGCTCGCTTTGTTATCTATTCTACGGAAGATCCTTCAAAGGGAATTATGGCCAGCAATGAAGGCAAAAAGTATTACTTGGGACGCTCTGTTGCAGTAATTCCTGCGCTTACTAGTGAATATCCCACTTTGCCGACAGGGCTATTGCATAACTATTCATATATAAATGCTGACCAGCTCGCAGTGATTTTAGCTGCTGTTGAGGATGAGTCACTTCGTAGCGCTTTAGGTGTGTATTTTGGTGGGGGCGATTTTAGTAATGGTAGAGTAGATGCGCCTCCTGTGAGTAATCCTTCGCGGCGTGGAGCTATATTTGCTTAGGTCAGTGCTGACGAAGCTCGCGCCTTGCCTAAAACCCCCATAATATTATTTTTGCAACAAAGAGAAAACCTCGCTACACTGATAACATCTTTATTTATGTTTATTCTCATTTAGTGGAAGGGGACTGCGCATGGCACGTTCATACGATTTATCATTGCTACCGTCGTTGCAAGAACAAGCAGCGTTTTTTAAACAACAGAGCCTTGACCTTGTGGCTTTTTGTGAAAAAGAATATACCGCGTTTTTAGCAGCTGTTGATCTTCAAAATGCAAAAACTGATGATGCAGCAGTTAAAGAAAGTCTCGAAGAAATTTATGAATTTGCTGCAAGTCGTCTTGAAGCATTGCAAGATATGATGCGTGATGAAGTGATGGCTGTTGAAGAATGGCAAAAGTCATTAAGCCAAGTTGAAAGAACTCGTGATACAGCATTATGGGCTGATGTTGCAGAAGAGATGCTTGAAAACGCAGACTTTAAAACAGATGCGAATGAATTTAAGGCATGGGCAACTGGTGAAATGGCAAGTCTTAAACGTGGTGTTGACGAAGTCCTTGCTGATTGGCGTGCTGCGGTTGAAGAAGGTAATGCAACAGATCTTGCTCAATTTATTGAAGCTCTTGAATCTATGGAAGATGAAGAAGCGGAAGGTGAATGCTGCGAAGATGATGAAGATGGCGATTGCTGCGCAAATGATGATAGTGATGATGAGTGCTGTGGTCGTCAAGATCCATGCTGCCGTGTTGAAGCTGACGAAGACGAAGAAGTATAATGGCAAAGAAGGTTCGTATAGTTCCTGGGTGCATTAGTTGTGGCACTTGTGAAGCAATATGTCCTGCAGTATTTGTAGTTGAAGGGACCGCCCGTGTGCATAACCACGGAGCGGTCGCTTCACATTCTGAGGCAGTTGATGAGGCGGCCGAGATGTGTCCGGTAAGTGTTATTGAAGTTACTGAGAGTAGTGACAAGGAATAAAATAAGTGAGCAAACATATCGTTGAAACACAGATCTACGATAAAGCCCGTAAAGAATGGACCGATGCCGGTCGTTTACGTGGTGTTAATCATTTGTTGCCCCGTGCAGTTGCGCGCTGTGGCGATAAACAAGCAATTATTGGTTTTGAACGAACGGTTACCTATTCCCAGTTGTGGTATTACGTCCTGGTTGCTGCTGAATGGTTGATGGTTCGTGGTGTTTTAGAGTCTCATCGTGTGGTGCTTTATATTCCTAATTCTATTGATTTTTATTGTGCGTATTTTGCGGCATGGCATGTGGGAGCGGTGGTGGTGCCGTTGAATGTGTATCTGCACGCACGTGAAATTGCAGCTATTTTGCAAGATGCAGAGCCCACCGTAATTGTCACAACCTTGGGTATGCAAGAATCACTTGCTGCCGCTTTGGCTTTGTTGCCGGGGCAGCATCCTGCGGTGGTTGTTATTGATCAGTATCTGTGGGATTTTTCTTATTCATCAAAAGAGCTTGCTGAGCGCGAGAGAGCGCTGCTGCCCGTAGTGCGTCTTGTTGATGAAGTTGCTGTTATTCTCTATACCTCAGGCTCCACGGGAGCGCCTAAAGGGGTGGTGCTTAGTGGCCGTAATGTTATGGTGAATACGCTTCAAACGCGTGCGCGTCTTGAAAAGACGCTGGGCTCATCTGGGGCAAAAGAGCGTTTTTTTGCGGTACTTCCGTTGTTTCATGCCTTTTCTCAAATTGCATCTGTTTGGTTGCCAATCATGCTTGGTGCCACCAGTATTGTGGTTCCCAAAATAGATAGACGTGCTTTGATGCACGGCTTGCAGCTTAAGCCAACAATTTTTTTTGGATTTCCTGCGTTGTTTGGTCTTCTTATTATGATGCGAAACGCGCCCATTCAGTCTATTAATTTGTTTGTGTCTGGCGCCGATGCGCTGCCTGATAAAATTCGTATGGCTTTTTCGCTTATGTATGGTCGAAAAATTTGCAGTGGCTATGGTCTTACTGAAGCGAGCCCTGTTATTGCGGTTGATGGCGAGGGGGAAGATTATCCCACCAACATGGTTGGCCGGCCGGTTGTTGGGGTGACTTGCCAAGTGCGTGATGATGAAGGAAATCCGTTGCCGATTGGCACGGTAGGCACACTGTGGGTGTCTGGTGAAAACATTATGCAAGGATATTACAATGAACCGGTTATGACCGCTCAGGTTATTCAAAACGGGTGGCTTAATACCGGCGACCTGGCAACCATTGATGCTGAAGGGTGCATAGCAATTGTGGGCCGGAGTAAAGATTTGATTATCAACAAAGGATTCAATATCTATCCGCAAGAAGTGGAAAATGTCTTACTGCGTCATCCCGCTATTTATAAAGCGGCGGTGATTGGCAAGGAAGAAGATGGGGGCGAGGTTCCTGTTGCGTATGTTGCACTGCGAGAAGGAACAAAAGTAATTCCTGCTGAAGTAACCGCCTTCTGCCGCGAAAATCTTGCTTCGTACAAAGTTCCGCGCGTGGTCACCTGTTTGCCCGATTTGCCAATGACGGCAACGGGAAAGGTTGATAAAAAAATGCTTCGCGCTAAGCGTGATTAATGACTCTTTTTTTTGTAGGCAGTTATTATATACATACCATATCCAAGGACAAGAGCGCCAATCAAGGGGACAGCTGAAGTAATGCGTGCGCCGTGATCAGCACCAATAATCTGCCAGCTGTAGTAACTGAGAATTCCACATGATGCAAGACCAAGAAGTGATACGATCAGACTGGTCGCTTTTTTTGTGTATGAGATTGTGTCTCGTTGTGTTCTAATGATGAGGGCGCAAATAGTAAAAATGAATGAGATTAATATGCCCAGATTTGCCATGGCATTGAGGACATTGCTGCTTGCTACGCAGGTGATGCAGAAAATAATTCCTACACAGTGAGCGATAATAGCGCCCAGTGGTCGTCCGGTTGCAGGGAGGCGATGTGCAAAAAAAGGAGCGGCAAAGAGTAAGCGATCTTCTGCCATAGTACAGAGCATTGCGCTATTGGCAACAATACCTCCAAAAATTGCATTAATATGGGCCACAATAATTGCGCTCATGGTTATAACGCTGAGCATTTTCAGGAGCCATGGTGAAGAGATACTTAGATGCTGTACAAAATTAATAGCGCCTTGGGTTGCAAGTGCTTCTGTTCCCATGATTGCAAGTAGGCTGAGGTGAAAGAGTGCGTAAATAAGGATGGTGCAGATAAATCCAATAAAAATAGCGCGGCGGGTATTTTTTTTGCTGTCTTTAATAAGATTGCTGATGCTACAGATTCCTTCAAAACCCCAAAAACCAAAAATAGCCATGGGAATGGTAGGCACAAGAACCAGCGGTGAAGTAGCAAAAATTGATGGAGTTTTTGCGGGTGAAAAGTAGTAGAGCAAGCTGATAATACCGATAAACAGCGGAGTGAGTTTATAGAGCGTTGCCATGCTTTGAATGCGGTCAATAAGGCCGATTGAGCGGAGGCTGAGAGTTCCTAAAATAATGACCAGCGCGATGCCTGACGCTACCGGAAATGCGGTCAAATATGAGGTGCTGCATGAGCGGGTTATAATGGAGGTAAGACTTATTAGTTGGAGTGAGCCGATGCTTACGTAGCCTAAAAAATACATCCATCCACTTAAAAAACCAGCGGTACGTGAAATAGTATTGCTGCTATAGGAATAGAAACTTCCTTGCCCTGGAAAGTATTCAGTTATGTGCGCGATACACCAGACAACAGGAAAAAAGAGTGCGCCGGCAAAGAGCCAACCATAAAAACTTGCGGTCCCTGCGTACTGAGTCATATATCCAGGAGCCATAAATGCTGAGGCGCCGACCATTAAGTTAACGTTCATTAAAATTGCGCCAACAAGAGACATTTTCGGCGATGCATTCATGGAAGTATCCTTAGTGTTAGAGAGAAATGAGGTCGATAGTCTGGCCGATTCATTTTTTAAATGCAAGAGGTGAGTTGTAGTGCGGGTGAGCCTGTATGTTTTAAAGAAAACTTGTGTGAAGGCTGACTTTTTAAATATACTGTATATGCTATATTCATGTATTGCTTATATATTTTACCAGGAAATTAAGATAATAAAAAACTTTAAAACGGTGTTGTGTGCTTTTTTTCTGGCAGGAGCTACCTTGTGCGTGAACGCAGGTACCCCTCTTGTAGTCAGCATGGCATACATTCAAAAACATAAAGCTGCAGCACAAAAGCATGAAGCAATTATTCTACTACTTGAGTCTCGTGCTCCTGAGCTTGCCACGGGGTTTCTTGATGCAACTGAGTGGATGCTTGATCACGCAAAACCTACAAAAGCTGAAAAACAGCAGGGTAAAGATTTTATTGCGGCATTGAATGTGTCTTCTAAGCTGACAAAGAAAGAGAAAGCACGCGTGCGCGGGTTTGTTAATCGTAGCATTGGTGTATGGAGTGGTGGGAAGATTGCAGGGGTAACGATAGGTTCAGTGGTGGGGCTTATGTTATTAGCTAATGGAATAAAAACAGCGCTGCCCATTTGGAAAGCTGCAGTGAATCAGTTGAAAGGTGTGTGCCATGTTCCAGAGCCTTCTGCAGTAAATCGTCAGACAGGCGATTTGGCGAATCTGGAGCTATCCCGCAGAGGGGGTGCTCTACAGAGTGGTACGGCTCACATCCTTGCTCCCGCTGGCGTCGGCGCAGTAGGGGGTGCAGGTGGATCCGCGTCTGGTGCGAGTACTGTGGCACCAATAGAATTGTTTTTCATCCATAATTTGACAGGTGAGCTGGCGCAACTGACACGAGAAAACTTTGCAAATCAGGATGTGATGCCGTCAACAGGTCGTCCAGCTGTGTTATTCAGAGATTTTTTAAGGTGTAATACGAACTTGGTATTTCAGCTGGACGCAATTCGATGCGTAGTATTTAAGCAGAAAGCTTATGTTCTTTGTTCTGCAAAAGGGGTGTTGAGTGCGTACGAGTTTGAACAGCCTTATCGGTACGTTAATTTTGATACTTTTGTAGAGAATGTAAGAGTGGAAAAAAGAGGAGCTTGTCAGTTTAATGCAATATTTGGTCAGGAAGCTATTCAGAGACTTGCACAAGATAACGGTATACAACGAGTAGGGGGTGCAGGTGGATCTGCTGGTGTAGGCACAGGAAGCGGTGCTGCAGACTCGGCTTCTGCTGTTGGAGAAGACCAAGCAACGCAGTACGATGTGGAAGAGCAGTTGCCTGATACTCAAAATCCGAGCTTTTTGATTACTGTTAAAGCAGTTGCCGTACAAGAAACAAGAGTGACTTGTCCTATTAAAGAGTTCGGGATGGACATATTTTTATCTGATCGGAATCCCAGCAAGCTGATTATAGCTTTTTTGTCAAGGCATGAGGATCTTAGGCAGAACTTAATTGCTGTTCGATGTTTGCATTCTAGGCAGCAGCTTTATTTTTTATGTTTCATGGATGATGAAAAAATTAAAGTTTATCGGTGGAGAAGGTCTGCCGAATTACCGTTTGATAGCGATGAGCAAGCCTTTGAATTGGTTGTGAGAAACCGGCATGCACTAGATAACATTGGGTTCCAAATGATCAGGAAAATAAAGTCATCAGGAAAATAATGATGCCTGAACACTAATAAACCCCACTACGTGACATGCAAAAAATCCTATGCTAGGATCCACGACCTTATACGGTATAAACAAATAATTCGTAAGGATTTAGCATATGAAAAATAACTCTCTAATACTTGCTTCATTGTGTGGTGTTGTGCTCTTGACCGGTTGCACACAATTCTGGAAAAAAAATGATACAAAAAATACCGGATCTGTTTATTCTGCAGCTACAAGTGTTGATGATACAACCAATCCTGTTCTTTTAAAAATTGATGGCACGCCTGTTCTCAGAAAAGCTGAGTTTTTAGATTTTTGTGAGCAAGCGATGAAAGCAAATCCGTATTTAGCTTCTTTTGGTATTATGTCATATGAAACTGCTCCTGAGCAGATTAAAAAACAATTATTTGATGCAGTAGTTGGTCAAAAGTTGATTACTTGTTGGGGTGTTGAAAAGAATGTTGAGCATAGCGCTGAATATAAAGATATGTATGCTAAAATGGCAGAACAATTACGCCAAGCATTAATTTCACAATCATTTGAAAAAGATATTTTTGAAGCGATTACCGTTTCTGAAGAAGAAGTTCTTGAAGAGTTTAATAGATCACGTGATCAGATGATTAAAGATCCAGGCAGTGTAAAAGTTGTGGGTGTTTCATTTGCTGATGAAGAAAAAGCAAAAGTATTCTTTGATTTAGTTGCACGCAAAGAAGAAGCAACATTAGCACGTCTTGCAAGTGAGTCACATGCTGATGTTGTTGAGCTGGGAACAGTGTCACTTGATTTACGTGCACCTGCTGCTGCTCCGGTTACGATTGGTATGAAGCGAGCATTATCTTCATTAAAAGATGATGAATATTATGCACAAACACGAGAAGGTAATGTGCACTGGGTTCTTCAGGTAGTTGATCGTGTAAAACCAACGTATTTATCGTTTGATGAAGTAAAAGACCAAGTAGCAAGTCAAGTGCGACATGAAAAATTTAAAGTTGTTCGTGAAGCGCGAGTAAATGAGTTGCATAATGCGCATAAAGTTGAAATTGATGATTCATCTCTTGCTGGTGGGCAAGATCCCTTTGCATTGTTGCAGCAGATGCTTGCAGGTCAAGGTGGAATGACGCCAGAGATGCTTGCAGAATTAGAAGCGGCTGCGCAAGCTGAACCAGAGCAAATTGAAGAAGAAAGTCGGCCGACCAAGGTGTCAGCATAAGTACGTTAGTATATGAGTGCGCGGTACACCGCGCACTCACTGTTTTATGAGCCGATAGGTGTAGTATGAATAAGCGCGTCATCCAGTCTTTAGTTGTTATGTCAGTAATCGGTAGTCAGGGAGTGTATCCTGTGCGCATTCTTGTGGACAAAATAGTGGGGAGAGTGAATGGATTAACTATTACTCACTCTCAGCTGGAAACGCCACAGATTGTGAACAATGCTAAACCGTTTACATTTGAGCAGTATGCTGCCCATATGTTGTGGTATGAGCGTGCAAAAGAGCGAAACATGCTTCCCTCAGATGATGAAGTAACACGGAACGTAAATCAGTATAAAAAAGATAATGATTTAGCTGACCTGCCTGATGAGCAAGTTGATACATTGTTGCGTGGCAAAATTGGTATTGATTTGGCTACGTATCGCAAGCAGATTGAACAGTATTTTGCAATTGAGTCATTAAAAAGTTATGAATTTAGGAATCGATGTACCGTAGGAGAAGCTGAAGTGCGAGCGGTCTATGCAGCGCATCCTATTGTTGATGTTGCTCGGTATACGCTTGAAGTAGCTCAGATTACTCCTGCTGAAGCTGAGTTGTGGCGTAAGAATGAGTATGATATTGATCTTGCTCAATTTGAAAAGTGTGATCCAATTGCCGAAACTGACTTAGCGCCTCATTTAAAAGTAGTAAGAAAATTGACTGTTGGTGGAGTTGAATTAATTACTGAGTCTTCAGGTGATTGTATGCTGGTGCGTTTGGCCGCTAAACAAGAAGCACATCTTCAAACATTAACGGAGCGGTATCATGCCATTGAGATTATGTTGCAACGCAAAAAAGTTGAGCAGTATGCACGCGAATCTGAACAAGAATTGTATCGCGCTGCGGTCGTACGTCAGCTTGCATAGTAATGTTTTTTGGTGTGTTGGGGAGATTGCCCGTCGTCCTCAACACACCATTTTTACTAAGTGTTAGTCATGTAATGAGCTGTCATTAATAAGAGTAGTGAGTGTTTTGACTTCAGCTGGAAGTGGTTCACTTATACGTTGTATGGTATTTTGAAAAGCTATTAATTGATAACTGATTTGATCTTGTAGTTCTCCACTAAAACCACTCATATCAGTTTTTAGTTTGGTTTTAAAGTTGGAACAGAGTGTTTTAAGTTGGCTCATGTTTGTATCTAAAGATGTGACCAAATTAAACGCTTTGTTTTTAATTCCAGAAACACAAGAAGGGGCATATGCTATTGAGTCACTAAGCAGGGAATCAATAAATGGTATAATTTTATTACTTGCATCTATCACATTTACTTTAAAAATTTTGAGATTTGGATTGATCTCTAGCATTATTTTAGAATAATTAGCAACAGGAGCTCTTGCCCCTGCGCTTGTAAGAATGGTTATTAAATTTCCTATGTATTGAGGGAGTATGGTAAGATCGTTTTTGAGCTCTTGAAGTGATTTATTTGCGTCTTTCATTTGATTGAGAAGTATTTTTTTTGCTTGTTCTTGAGTTGTGGCTATGATATGTGGTACCCCTCCTGCCATAAAAAAAGCAGAAATAACTACTGATTTCAATGTTTTTTTAATCATATGTATGTCCTTTTTGTTAGTTTATTAACAATATAAATATACACAGCGAGCTATTTTATGAGCAAGACTTTTTAGGTTTATAGTTTTTTTGCTTATTAAAAACAGGTTTTTATTATTTTGGAAAACTTGTAAAAATATATAGTGCAACCACATACCTTTTTACAGATTAAGGTTGAAAAGAGCAAAATTTTTTGAATTTTTGCTACGCTGGCAGTGTAAACTGCTGAGCAAATAATCGAATTTCTTCTTGGAGTGTTGGTGTAATTTCTTGCCTCAGTACCGTATCGATGTACTGTGCGAGTTGTGGCATGTGTGCGGGAGTCATGCCACGAGTTACCATGGCGGCAAGTCCAATACGAATCCCACTGGTAGTGAGTGGTGGGCGAGTGTCGCCGGGGATAGCATTCCGATTTAAAACAATGCCGGCATATTCAAGCCGCTGTTCTGCTTGTTTTCCACTGAGCTCGGCAAGGCCAGTACTTTTTGTAAGGTTAATAAGAAATAAATGATTATCGGTGCCACCACTTACGATATGATAGCCGCGATTCGCCATTTCGTCTGCCAGTGCCCGTGCGGTTGCGCACACTGCGTGAGCATAGGCAGTAAATTCTGGCTCTTGTGCTCGCAGAAAACTTACTGCGCGGGCTGCAATTGCATGCATAAAGGGCCCACCCTGTGTGCCTGGCATAATACTCATATCAATTTTTTGTGCCAGCTCTTGGCGGCAGAGAATAAATGCACCACGGGGCCCACGTAATGTTTTGTGGGTGGTGCTGGTAATAATGTCTGCGTGGCCAATAGGAGAGGGATGAGTATTGCCTGCAATGAGACCTGCAATATGGGCAATGTCGGCAAGTAGGTATGCGTTTACACTTTGTGCTATTGCTGCAAAACGCTCAAAATCGATGGTGCGAGAGTACGCAGTTGCACCTGCAATAATAATGCGCGGCTTGTAACGCGTGGCGAGCTCTTGGATGGTATCATATGACATAAGCCCTGTTTCGATATCGACTCCGTACGAGATGATTGTGTACGTCTTGCCCGAAAGATTGATTGCGTGTCCATGAGTAAGATGCCCACCATGAGCAAGAGACAGGCTGAGTATGGTATCGCCCGGCTGAAGAAGCGCATTATATACCGCTAAATTGGCTGATGATCCGGCGTGTGGTTGCACGTTGGCATGATACATCCCTTTCAAGTGGGGAGGGACAAAGAGATCAAGGAGTGCTTGCTGGGCGGCACGTTCAATATCGTCAACAACACTGCAGCCTGCGTAATAACGTTTGCCAGGATATCCTTCTGCATATTTAGTGCTTGCAATACTTGCAAGAGGCTCTCTGGTTTGTGCGTCCGCATAGTTTTCTGAGGCGATCAGGTTTATGGTATTTTGGTGCCTGGTGGCTTCAGCATCGAGTAATTGGGTTATGAATGGGATAGAAATATGCGGACGATTCATACAGATCTCATCTTTCGGAATATAAAAAACTGTGTTACCATACTTCACTGAGTTTGCATTACTATAATGCACTGTATCTCACTTCATTATGATACGAAAGAGTTTGACATGATAGCAACTTCCGATTTTCGTCGCGGATCAACAAAAATATTGTGGAATGAAGAGCCGTGGCTCGTTGTCGAATTTCAGCATGTGAAGCCTGGTAAAGGCGGGGCATTTGTTCGCACAAAAATGAAAAATCTTATTACTCAACGTCTTCAAGAAGAAACATTTCGATCGGGAGAGAAATTTCCTCATCCAGAACTTGAAATGATGCAAGTGCAATATTTATACGCCGATGGCGCGTATAACTTTTTGGATCAAAATTCATATGAACAAGTTGCATTCACCGCAGAGCAGATTGATTCAGTGGTTGATTATTTAAAATCAGACGCACTCTACACGTTGCTTAAATTTCGTGGTGAACCGATCTCTATTGAAGCACCTAATTTTATGAACCTTATGGTTAAGTCAACTGTTCCTGGTGTAAAAGGAAATACTGCACAAGGAGGCAGTAAACCAGCAACCCTTGAAACCGGCGTGGTAATTAACGTTCCTTTGTTTATTAATGAAGGCGATGTTATTAAAGTTGATACTCGTGATAGTAGTTACGTAGAGCGCATTTAAGGAATGCTTGGGGACACAGAATGATGGCATACGATGATGACACACAACGTGATACAAAAGTTTCTGGCTGCCGCTGCAATGGGGGAAGTGTGGATGTGGGCTGTGACGAATTAGTTGCAGTAACACCTGTTACCCGCCGACAATTGCGAGCACTTGCTTTTCATTATATCTATGCGCTTGATAGGTCAGATTATCAAGATTCTTTGACAGAGATATCGCAGCAGTTTTTGGAACATTTTGATCTCAAGCCAAAAGATCAAACATTTGCGCTTGCATTAGCGCAAGGCGTTATGGATAATCATGAGCGATTTGCGCGTGAATTACAGCCGATGCTTGAACACTGGCGCGTTGATAGGCTTGGGTGCTGTACTCGGTTGGTGCTGTATATTGCAATGTGGGAGCTTGAGCAGCCACAAGCAATTGCATCAATTATTATCAATGAAGCTGTTGAGTTATCAAAAACATTTTCTGAACGTGATGCATACCGATTTGTGAATGGTACATTGGATCAAATGAAGCATGCGTATCCTCATTCGATACGCAATGATGAAGCTCAAAAGATGCACCAATCATCATCTTCGCATTCATCTTCTGCATCTTCTTCTTCGCAAGAGCTTGATTCAAGTTCCATTGCCGTAAGTGATGCTGAAAGTTCTGAATAAGATGCACGAATAATTTCAGGTTCTTTGTCTGGGAAAAATGTTATGATGCCGCTGTGTAGTTGATACGGAGCGGCATTTTCATTGGTATCAGCAAGTAAGTCGGAGAGGTGCAGAATCCATTTTCCAATAGTGACGTGGTGTACTTTTTTATGGCATGGATCTATGGGTTGAGGATGTAAGGTGATATCATGAATGCGTGCTTGCACATTTGCTCTTCGCTCATGATGAGGAATAAGTTGTTTTCCTACCAGCGACTGAATGACATCAGCCGATGAGTAAATATTAATAGCTTGCCTGACAATGCGCATATCAATATCAAAACGCTTACTATCTATGGGTGTTCCCATGCAGCACAGTAGTGATATGGGATAACTGTTTGGTGTACGGTGAGGGCGCAAACTATGTTGCATTATTTTTCGCACTCGTTTAAGAGTAGTTTGCAGTACTTGTTCTGTTTGTGGATGCATTTCATAGCGATAGGTGCGATGTTTGGTTAATTTTTGATGCAGAAAAGGAAAGCGTAAAAGTGGTGGAATTGCTTCGTCTCTTTTTTCGTCGTCAAGCAGACTTGCAGGATGTGACAATGTCTCTGTCCCAATCTCTTGATCTTTTAGCATGTTGTTTGCGTGTGTTTCAAACGCACTTGTTTGCTGTGGTGATGCATAGAGGCTTGCAAGAATCATAGTAGCATATGCGCAGACGTTTCCTCCATTGCTATGAGCGATGAATGAGATGGGCGTTTGCGGAGGAAGCTGTAATATATATTCTACCAACGTTCCGGCTGCTTCAATAATATTTTGTTCGCTGACTCCGCCTGACCATATCCAGGGAGTTACTGGTTCGCCTCGTGTAAGTGCTTCTTTTTTTATCGCTTCATAGAACATTCCCCCTGGTCTAAACCATGAGCTTTCACTGCCAAATGAGCCGTGTGATATACAAATAAGGGGAGAGAGTGTTTTAAACAGTGTGCAGCAGAGCACGCCGATAAAGAGTTGTTGTATGATTTTCATAGAATCTTTCAAACATGAGTGAAAACTGGTGTGCAGTACTATCACGTTTTGCAGTTCTTTTGTGCAACAGTTTATTCCAGTGGAATGAGTTCGAGCTGTAAATACGCAGCAACTTTATCTGCAGTTGTCGGATTGATAATTGTGGTTGTGCGTGCAAGATCAAGAAATGATTCAAGCTCTGTGTGATATGGTTCATAAACTGCAAGTTCATAGGTGTTTACTGCACATTGATACGGTATGACAACTGAGCTCTGCAGAGTATTGGTGAGTTTGTATTTGAGTAATGCGTCAATTGTTTCTTGGGCCATGTCCGTGATGTTTGGTCCAAAAGTAAAGATTGCTCCGGTAGTAAGAGCTGTGGCGTCTGCTGCATACAGGAGTGTTTTTTGTTCTTTGCAGATTAATGCGAGGCGTTGCAAGTAATCATCAGGTGCCCGTCGGCATAAAAAAATCATCAGATCATATTGCGCATAATCTATGACATCATGCCGTGTTATGGTGGGTTTGCGAACCGTAGTGTGTACCGCATAATTGCGTGCAATAAGCCAGGCATGCATATCAGGCAAGAGTGTGCACAATGGTTCGTCATATTCATCATATACCAGTACAATTTTTTTGATTGAGGGCATATGCGTAATAAGATGACACATTTCTGGTACAAAGTGCGGCATTGAGACCGACACTGCCATACATTTAGGAGGGAGAGGAGTTGGCAGCGTAGCGGGCAGGCAAAGGTCAGCAAAGATGAGTGGGGCACTACTGTGTAATTTTGCTCGGGCAATAAGAATACTCTGCGCATAGGTATTATCAAGGCATAGAATAGCGGTAAGTGGTTGATGTTCTAAAGCCGTCGTTATCTGCTCAATATGAGGGCTGTAGAGAGGAATAATCGTGCAGGTAATATGTTCAGTAGCACATGCTTGTACGAGGCGACGAATATACTGTGCGTGGGAGCTATTATTTTGTTGGGTGCACACCGCAAGGGTAATAGATTGTTCAGTTGCTGTGGTAGTAAGATTGCCGCGAGATAGTTTAAGAGGGCTTGTTTCTTGTATGGTTGGCATAAGGGAAGTTCTCGCTTGTTACTGTATAGGGTTGTGGGAGGTGTACTTTGTGAGACGCATTGTTGGCTGATTAATAAGAAGCAATTGTTCAAGCAGTACGCTGTCTTCCGGTGTTAGTACGCTGTTTTTATAGTCGTATTTAGTTTTATTAATACTGCAGCGGTATATGGGTGAGTGTGTGAGTATGCTGCCGGTGGTGAGATTTTTTTTACCTTCAAAGAAATCACGAATCAGGTGCCCGGTAAATACTCCTAATTCTCGTTCATGTTCGGCAAACCCCAGGTGTGTGCCCAGTGTTACTAAATCACGCTCTTGGCTGCAGAGGGTAATGTTTTTTGCAGTGCAGTATGTAATGAGTTCTGGTAAATTTTGGGCAGTAACGGTGTGAGGCATAATAAAGAGAGAATCATAGGTTTTATGGAGCGCGCTGAGCTGGTTATCAATATGTGTTGCATGGATCAAGACATGGGTATTAACCGTGAGGCCAGCTCGTTGAAACGCTGCGGTGAGCTGAGCAGCTTCTTGGGCGCTTTGTTCGTTATGGCGGCGGTAGAGAATACAGATGCTGCGAGCACTTGGTTTGAGTTTTCTAAAGAGACGCACTTGTGTATCATAATCGTATGCAGTAACAATAGTGAATGCGTGTCCTGGGGTGATGCGCATAAGTTGTGTATGGCGTAAGCCCAGATTAATAAGAGGAATAGCTGCAGAGAGCGTATATGCTTCATTGGCTACATTAGCGCAGGTGACACCCAGGGTGATGAGAATATTGCATTGTTCAAGAGCTTGTTTTGCATGTTCAAAAAGCGTTACGCGTGTGTTGTCGCCGGTAAATGGAATAACAGAATAGGTATAATGGGTGCTAAGCCGTAACGCGCTTGAGAGACCTTGCGTCAGGAAGAGCGCTGATTCATTGGGTAAGGGTGTCAGTACTCCAATAGAGATTGTGGTTTTTGATCGAGTACTTGTGGCAGGCTGAATTCTCGGCGATTGAGGGGTATGAGGCACTTTTTTCCCAGATTTTTTTATACGCCATATGAACGTAATAATCATAAAAAAAACGATTATGCATATATATCCAAGTACCGGTAATGACATGGTGCTTCCGTTTACAAAAGGCTTAAGTGCAATCGGAGTAGCGTGCCATAATTGCAGGCGATGTCAAGAATTACTTAGTCTCTTCAGAATGAGAAGTATTTTTTTGATAGCGAGGAGTGCCTCCGTAAAGTAAGAGCCCCAGTCCTGCCAGTGTTGTAGTCAGTGCACCAATTGATTCATTGCCATGGCGCTTGATCTCTGAGCGAATACGCGCAGCTCTTGTGGCAACTGCAGCCCTTGTTTTTTTAGAGAATAATTTCCCCCAAAAGAGTTTTATGTCTTCTCTACTTTCTTTTTGAGCAAGGAGAGTAAATAACCATGCAAGTCCAGCTGCCGTTGTTAAAAAACCACCGCCTATTGCTCCCTTTTGTATTTTTGTATGTGGAATGCGTGTTCGTATGCTAGTAGGGAGAGTTGGATTACGTTCTGTTGCTTCTCTATGAGGTGAAGGAGCCATTACTAATGGTTCGTGGGGGGTATGGAGCGGTTGCGTGCTGTCTGCTGGTTGTGGTTCAGTATCCGCCCCTGGTAGAGGGGCTCTTTGCGGATCGATTGGTGTAGTAGGAGTGACAACTGGAGTCGTGTGATCGGTTGCAGGAGCTGGAGGAACCGTTGCTGATGGAGCGGGGGCGGTATGGAGCGGTTGCGTGCTGCCTGCTGGTTGTGGTTCAGTATTCGGTTTTTGTAGAGGGGTTTCTTGTGGGCCCATTGGTTGAGCGGGAGGGGTAGCTGGAGTCGTGTGATCGGTTGCATGAGCTGGCGGAACCAGTTCTGATGGGGCGGGAGTAGCACCAGAAGCAGTGTTGAGAGGACGCGTGTGGCCTGAGGTTGTAGAAGTGGCGCCAGCGGCAGGATGAGAAGGGGCTGGTTGAGGAAGTGCTGTAGGGTGCAGAGTAGCCAGAGGAGTAGTGGTATCCATTAATTTACGCATCGGCATCGATGGCGGGGCAGCATCTCTAATTTTTTTTAATTGTGCGACTACATTTAAATAGGCTCCACGCTCTCCATTACCCGCAGAGCTGTGGTTATTACCAGTGAGTGCTGTGTAGTATCCATCACCGCCAAAGTATCCCGATTGATGATGATTTAAAATTACCCTTGCTAACTCATTGGCGGGGCAGCGAATATTTAAGGCTAAGTCTCGTTGCCCCGTGGCATTGAAGTCACTGAGTCGCAATTTTTCTGCTTCCGCTGGTAATGCAGCATTTAGTGTTGCTAGTGCTTTTTCTGCTTGAGTCTTGAGATCGGACTCACTTGAGCTGTGTAGGTCTGGCATAGTGCCTATACTGAGAAGTAAGATGAGAGAAAGAAGTATCATTGCGGTATTCCTCAAGCAGTGTAAATTTTTAGAGCTGTTTTCTGGAGATGAGTGGGTATCAAGAACATTTCAAAAGGTTTATTCGTGAAATAATTATTGTATATGCGCAGAACATTTGTCTTTGCTGAAGCTTCGCCAAGAAGGTCGTCTGTCAGCCCTAGTTCAAAGAGCGACGGCTCGTCATTGCGAGCATCGCGAAGCAATTCAGTCTTACTTAAGATTGTAGTAAAAAGACCATGGCAGCGCAGCTGGATTGCTTCGTCGACAAAATTTATCTTATCTAAAATCATTATTCCAACTCCTCGCAAAGACATTTTACTGAAAGCATATCTACTGACTAATTAAGATCATTATTTTAATTTTGCTTTACAGTGGAGATAAGTGTACTGAATGAGTTGAGTGGTGAGAATAGATTGCTAAAAAAGAGTGGAGATGGTTTGCAAACCATCTCCACTCTTTTTTAATTGTTACTGCTTACGCAATTTTAGGGAAAAACAGCACCAGTTCAAATTGTGCCGTTTCAGGCGCATCAGATCCGTGTGTTGCATTGTTGCCAATGCTTGTTCCAAATTGTTTGCGAATAGTGCCTTCTGCCGCTTGAGCAGGATTTGTTGCACCCATTAAATCACGCCATGCGCTAATAGCATTCTCTTTTTCAAGAGCAAGCTTAATTACGGGGCCTGAGGTAATAAAGTCAACAAGCTCACCAAAAAATGGACGACTTTTATGAACACCATAAAAGATCTCTGCTTGTGCACGAGGCATACGCATTTTCTTCATACCAACAATAGTAAAGCCTGCTTTTTCAATGCAGCTAATAATTGCGCCGGTATGACCCGCTGCTACTGCATCAGGTTTAATAAGAGCAAATGTTTTTTCCATCATAGCAATTATTCCTTATCCGCTTTGATACGATCAGCATGTTCTTGCAACGCTTGTTGCAATACAGATTTCATAGAAGTAACAGCTGGCTTTGCTTCACTTGCTTTTTTACGAGCAGTTGCTGCTTCTTGCTGTTGCTTACGACGTTCTGTGTTTTCTGCTGAAGGTTGTCCTTGCTGTGCATTGTAATTTGGATCAAGCGCTTTTACAGAAAGACCCAATTTACGATCTTCGGTATTTACCTTGATCACTTTACAGTTGACGGTTTCACCAATCTTGACGGTAACGCCATCGTTCAATTCTGAACTATGAATAAGACCTTCAATACCATTACCCATACGGACAAATGCTCCAAAACTTGTAAGTTTTGATACAACGCCTTCTGTTACTGTGCCAACAGGGAATAAGGTTTCAATAACTGACCATGGATCTTCATGAAGTTGCTTGATACCCAGAGAGATTTTTTTGCTTTCACTGTCAATAGAAATAATGACCGCTTCTACAGAATCACCTTTTTTGTACAATTCACCAGGATGTGAAATATGGTCAGTCCATGAGATATCAGAAACGTGAACCAAGCCATCAATACCATCAGATAATTCAACAAATACACCAAAATCGGTAACGTTACTTACTTTGCCAGAAATACGATCGCCCGCTTTATATTTTTCGGTGATTGTTTTCCATGGATCTTGCGTCAACTGCTTGATACTTAAAGACATACGACGATTTTGTTTGTCAAGGGTAATGACAACTACTTGTACCTCTTTACCCACTTGGAAGTGGCGGTGCAAGTTTGTAATACGCTCAGTCCATGATACTTCTGAAATATGTACAAGACCTTCAACCCCTGCAGCAATTTCTACAAACAGACCATATTCAGTGATGCTGGAAATCTTACCAGTCAAAACACTATTTAATGGATAGAGTTTTTCAACTTCATCCCATGGGTTGCTTGAAAGTTGTTTAATGCCGAGTGAGATCTTTTCATGTTCACGGTCAAGGCCAATAACTTTCACGGTGATGCTGTCGCCAATCTTAATTAATTCGCTTGGATGGCTGACGCGCCCCCATGACATATCGGTAATGTGAAGCAAGCCGTCAACACCACCAATATCCACGAATACGCCGTAGTTAGTGATATTTTTTGCAATACCTTGTATGACTTGTCCTTCAACGATGTTAGTCATTACTTTTGACTTATTCGCTTGACGTTCACTTTCAAGGAACCGACGACGAGAGATAATTACGTTGCCGCGCTTTTTGTTAATTTTTAAGATTTTGCAGATGATTTCTTGGCCAACGAATTGATCAAAATCATTGATTCGTTGTACATCCACTTGAGATCCAGGAAGGAATGCAGGGATACCAATATCTACGTTCAATCCACCTTTTACCTTGCCCAGTACGATACCTGAAACTGGTTTATCTTCTTTTGCAAGATCAACAATGCGATCCCATGCTTTCATTGATTTTGCCTTTTGGTATGACAAAACAACTGAGCCATGTTCGTCTTCAAGACGGTCTACAAGCACTTCAATAGTTGCGCCATCGACAAGCGATGCAAGCTCTTGAGAGTTAAATTCATTGTTTGGGATTGTTCCGTACGACTTGAATGCAACGTCGACAACAACACCGTTACTGCTTTTACTGAGAACTTTCCCGGTAAAGAGTTGGCCTTGCGCAAAAACTGCGCCATGCTCTTGGTATAAATTGTTTAATGATGATTCTTGCGCAGCACTTAATGAGAATTGATCTTGAATAAGTTCTTCATTAAGAAGTTGAGTCGCTTTTGCGTCAATAATATTTTTTCGCATAATTGCAGTTTCGATTCGAGTAGGGCTGAAGAGAACTTCAGACACCGGTTAAAGATGATACTAATAAAAAAGCGTTGAACCAACAGTGGTTTTCACGCGGGTAATGATCATAACAAAGGAATAAGGCTATTGCAATTCCCAGCAGTCGCTAAAAGCTATGGCTGGCAGGCAGCTTGTTATGACGTGTAAGCTGCTCATGGTAGATAGGGTGAAATTGTGATTGTAGTAAGTGTATCAGATGGTGAGGGCGGTATGTAGCGTTGAATTCATAGAAATCTAATGTCAAACTTTCATGAGAAAACAAGAGTTTAGCTTTGTATATAATTCTCGGGCAGCGCCTATGTTTAGTAGCTATTCAGAGTTCTCTCTTGATACCTGTGTGATCTCATAGAGTGGTGGGATTCCCGCTTTATATCGTGGTTTATGCAGAGTCCATGTGCTATGTGTGGCGTTTGAAAAAAGTTTGTTTACTGTGCCCGCAGTTGCAGGGTTTACCATAATACTTTTGTGTGTATGCTTTGATTCGGTTCCACTGAGTTTTATTAGTTGATTATTCCAGCGGTGGAGGGCCATTGCGGTAGCAAGGAGTGGGTAGAGTGGAAATGCTGGCGCACGTGTATTGTGGGGGCGTGGGGATGCTTCTATAACTTCTACGGCTGGGGGCAGCGGCTTTACTGTATACCAGTGTGCTGCGGCTGCGGTAAGTAGTGTGCTTATGCAGACTATTCCCGTACTCAAGATAGCAGTGCGAAATACCGGCAGTGAGGGGGCCGAAGAATTGTTGAGAATGTCTTGCAGAGATGCAAGTAGCGAGCTTGGTCTTAGTGCAGTAGTTGCGATGCAGTATGCGGGGAGCTTAAGTTGCATGAGTAATGCGCCAATTTCTACGGCAAGATGCTGCGGTGCTGGCGATTGAGAGGGAATTATTACGATAAGAGAAAATGGTTTTTTATCTTGCAGAGGAATTGCGGTATCAAGAAAATTTCTGAGTTGAAAGCCAGCAGCCAGCGTTCCCTCTTTAGTTAGTAGTGTGGGATCTGGTGTGAGGGTTGCGTATGCAACGCGAGGAGTTTTAGTAGTTGCTAGAACGGCAGTGTGTGTGGTGAGTGTCAGTAGAGTAGTGGGGCGTGCCCAGAAAGCATGCCAAAGCCAGAGGCGATTCATACAGTGTCTTTTCGCCGTCAATACCAGCAGTGTGTATACCGTAGATTGACTGTGCGGCGCTAGAGTTTATTGTTGCTGTATGAGTATGCTTTGTTCTTGGGTTGCATTAACAGCCCATGGTGAGTATGAATCCAGTGGAATTGCTGGCAAGAGAATACGATCGAGAATTTGCTCAATATGTGTGACAAACACAATCTCAAGCCCTTCAGGAAGTTCTTCAAGTGATTCAATATTTGGTCTGTTTTCTTCAGGAACAAAAACGCAGGTAATGCCATTACGGCGCGCACCAGCAAGTTTTTGGTCGAGCCCGCCAATTCCCAGTGCGTTACCCAGAAGATCGATTTCTCCGGTCATAGCGTAGGTATTATTGGCGGGGCGGTTAGTCAGTGCAGAAATGAGTGCAGTACAGAACGCAAGACCAGCTGAGTTGCCATCTTTTCCAGCGCTTCGTGTCATATGTGCATGAATATCAAGTGCATTAAGCATTTGTGTGGTTACAACAAAAGGGTAATTGGCGTATTTGCGTGCCAGATAGGTCCAATGCGCCTTAATGTAGCCGAGTGCAGTTTGAATTGACTCTTGCGTCATTTGTTTAAGCATGCCAGTTGAGGTCAAGGTTTGTTTACTGTTCCACTCACTTTTATTGATGGTGACTTGAATTTTTCCAATTCCACCACCGGCAACGCTTGCATACAAGCCGTTAACTACGCCAGGAACTCCTTCAGTAAGTGGTTCATTAAGCCGTTGTGTCGCGCCAAAGAATGTAGAAAGAATATCTGGTGTAATATTGAGTGGTGCATTGAGTTCAACACTGCGTGCATAGCGCGCAATAACTGTTTTGAGCCTGTTTATGAGCTGCCTGACTCCAGCTTCATTAGTGTAGCCACGGATAATTGCTTGAAGGAGCTCTTGTGTTATATACGGTGCATCAGTCTGGCCCGATTGTGCTAAAATGTTTGGAATAATGTGTTTGTATGCAATTTCAATTTTTTGTCCTTCTGAATAGCCTTCCATCGGTACGATATTCATACGATCGAGGAGTGGGGAGGGAATAGTTTCTAGATCATTGGCTGTTGCTATAAAGAGTACTTGTGAGAGATCTATGGTTGTTTGTAGGTAGTTATCAAAAAAAGCTTTGTTTTGTGATGGGTCAAGAGCGTCAAGCAGTGCGTTGGCAATAGAGAGAGTGGGAACTTTATCAATCTCATCAAGGATGATAACAATATCAGAGCTTCCTGCATCTTTCAGAGCTTGTGCCAGTGCTCCCAGTTTAGAGCTGTGGTATACTTGCTGAACACCACGAAGATCTTCCACTGATGTAATTCCTCCCATTGAGATGCAGGCAACTTTTTTATCGAGTGCTTTGGCAATAGCATGAGCTATTGATGTTTTGCCTACACCAGGATCTCCCACGAAACACAAGGTTGTACTCAGGGTGCTCGAATTATTTTGCTGCGAAAGGGTAAGATAATCAAGCACTTGTTCCTGTACTTTGCGAGCACCATAGTGTGTTGCTTCAATTTCAATAGCTACTCGTCTGAGATCAGAGTTTTTTAGTGCACGAGTTTTTTCCCAAGGAAGTGCGATAAAGTTTGCTATGTATTCGCGGAGCTTTTCATGTTCTGGTGTTCGTTCTTTTGCAACATCAAACTTCTCAATAGCTTCAAAAAGTTTACGGCGCGCATTAGTGTGGAGGTAGGGTTCAATTTCTTTGGCTTTGCGTTTGAATTCAGCAAGATTGTTATGCGGCAGACCCAGATATGAGGAAAGATTTTCTGGGGTGAATTGAATATCTTCTCCTCGCAAATAGCCTCGCGCAAATTTACCCAGAAGGATATTGATTTGATTGGTTAATCCACGCAAACCATCTTCAAATGTATAATTATTAATAATGGCTTCAATAACTTCAGCATTAAATGTTGGTTTCTTGCTCATGAGTCCCATTTTTTCAAGAAGCCGAGGAACAATTTTTGTGAGAGCGATTTCTATTTTTTCCGCTATTGAATACGAAGGTACGTGAATGATGACCATACGATCTCGCAGCGCGGTAGGAATTTCACGTTCATTATTGGCGGTTGCAAGAAAGAGTACTTTTGAGATATTAAATGGTGTGCCCAAATATTCATCAAAAAAATTTGAATTTTGCTCTGGATCAAGGACGTGAAGTAATGCATTGGCGGGCGATCCATGCATTTGGTTTTCATTGCCCATTTTATCTATTTCATCCAGCAAGATGACGCATGAGGCACTTTTGGTTGTTTTGAGCGCTTTTAGGATTTTACCTTCGTGTGAGTTAATGTAGGTTCGATTGATCCCCAGAATGTCAGATTGCATGTGTGATCCGCCAAGACTAATGCGGTAGAGTGGCTTGTTTATAGCAAATGCTATTTGGCTGCAAATGGAAGTCTTTCCGGTTCCCGGTTTACCAACAAGGCATAAGGTAAAAGGAGCCCCTTCAGGGCTTACCATACGTAGTGCCAGGTGGGTGAGAATTGTATCTTTTACTTGTTCCATTCCATATTGGCATTCATCAAGTGTTTCTGCTATTTTTTCAAGGTCATATTGCGCAGGGGTGGTGTCGAGAGAATCTTCCCAGGGGAGTGAGAGGGCAAATTTTAAAAATGATTCAAGTCCAGGCCCTTCTTGTGGATTTTGTTGTACTTTTTCAAATCGATCAATTAAGTCACCTAGGTAGGTACTGGCAACTTCTGGAAGACTCAGGTTGTTCAGTTGCTCGCGCAGTTGATTTGATATATCAAGATCTTGCTGTGACTGCTTGCTTTTTTCTTGTTCTAAGATGAGTTTTACCAGAAGTGTTAATTTGTGTTGCACAGAAAAATCTTGAGTAATGAACTCCAGTGCATAATCTGGAGTAACAATAAGTTCCAAGTTCTCTATGTAAATTTGAATGCACTGATTGCAGTTAGGAGCTTCACCAAGTTCTTTTTTCAGAGAGTTTTTCTTGTATTTTCTGTGAAGGATTTGAAAAATAGTTTCAATTTCTTGTGTGGGAAGTCTATTAGACATCGGCGGGTATTTTCTTGTCATAAATCCTGTAAGTGGTAAATCAAGTTCTGTTGTTGCAGGAATTGAGTTAGCAACTACTACTTCAGATACTTTTTGATCAGGATTGTAGATTTCAATTACATCTCTTAAAGCGATGGTGAATTGAATAAGTGTATCGTGTGAATCTCCCTTGAGCTGTGGTGTGCAGGCGGTTACCATGCCAAGTGCTCCCCACAGCGTGTTCATATCGGTTCTTTTTTGGACAACAAAGGCTACTGGCGTCTGTGCTTGATAATACCGTGTAAGCGCTGCTTCCATTTTTTTATCAAGTGGTGTGATAGTGCGTGTAATATTTGAGAGTATCAAACCATCAATAAACATGAGAGGAATAGCGGTAAGCATGCAGGGTAATATACATGCAAAGACGCTGCTAATTATGAGTCGTTGTACTGTGCGCATAAACTAACCTTTATATTGTACTGGGTATTATTTAGGAAGTAATACATGATCAAGAACTTCTTTCACATCATCAACAAAAACTACCTTAATGCCATCCGGAAGAGCTCCGATTCCTTTAATGTCTTTTTCATTTTGCTTAGGAAAGATTACTCTGCTCAGTCCATGTTGTTTGGCGGCGAGCAGTTTTTCTTTTACACCTCCGATTGGTAAGACATTTCCTTGCAGATTGAGTTCTCCTGTCATTGCATAATCACTATTAATGAGACGACCAGTATATACAGAAAAGATTGATGACAAAAGAGTTATGCCTGCAGAAGGACCATCTTTTGGTATTCCTCCTGCTGGGGCGTGAATATGCAAGTCATACTCAATAAACATTTTTGCATCTATATTAAATTCTTTGGCATGTGAGCGTGCATAACTGACTGCAGCGCGTGCCGACTCTTTCATAACTTCACCAAGTTGTCCGGTTAGTATGAGCTTGCCGGTTCCTGGCATGAGGAGTGCTTCCATTTGCATCACTTCGCCACCAAAGGGGGTCCATGCAAGTCCATTAGTTATACCAACTTTATGCGTGCCTACTTTCAGCATATCAAGGGTGCGTCGTGGCCCTAAGTGCTCTGCAAGGTTACGTTTGGTGAACGATATTCCTTTTTTCGTTTCAATGTAGCTGCGTGCATATTTTGCACAGAGCTTTTGAAAGAGTTTTGAAAGACTGCGGACTCCGGCTTCTCGGGTGTAGCCAGAAATAAGTTCTTCAATAACATCTTTTGAAAAAGAGATATCTGTTTTGTTGAGTCCTGAATCGGTGACAATAGCAGGTATGAGATGGCGCTTTGCAATTTCATACTTCTCTTCTTTGGTATATCCAGAAAGTTGGATAATTTCCATTCGATCTCGCAACGGTCCAGGAATCGAACTTAAATCGTTTGCCGTGGTAATGAAGAGTATCTTTGAAAAGTCAAAATGAACTCCCAAGTAGTTATCGTAAAATGCTTTATTTTGTTCTGGATCAAGCGCTTCAAGAAGAGCTGCTGATGGATCTCCTTTATGAGATGATCCAATCTTGTCAATTTCATCAATTAAGAGAACAGGATTTAGAGTACCCGCTTTTTTGAGCGCTTGGATGAAACGGCCAGGCAGTGCACCAACGTATGTGCGGCGATGACCACGTATTTCTGCTTCATCATGAACCCCGCCAACGGCTATACGAGCGAAGCTTCTGCCCATAGCTTGTGCAATCGATTTACCCAGAGAGGTTTTTCCTACGCCAGGAGGACCAGCAAGACAGAGAATTGGACTTGCGCAATCATTTTTTAAATATTTGATCGATAAGTAATCCAAAATACGTTCTTTGACTTCATGGAGACCAAAATGGCCTTCATCAAGAACTTTTTTAGCAGTTTGAATCGTGTTGTTGTCGGTCGACGTTATGCCCCAAGGCATAGCAAGAAGCCATTCAATGTGGTTGCGCATCACGGTTGCTTCTAGGGAGTCTGCAGCTGTTTTTTTGAGTCTGCTGATTTGCCGTGTAAATTCTGTGCGCGCCTCGTCGGTAAATGCAGCGCTTTCCCCTTTTTTCTCAAATTCTGCGATATCTGAATCAGTATCGTCACCAAGCTCTTTTTGGATTGCGCGCAGCTGCTCACGGAGGTAGTATTCACGTTGTGATTTATTGATTGAGTCACGGGTTGAGAGGCGTATCTTTTCTTCAACTTCACTTGATGAAACAATACGACCTAGATGGAGCAGTATGGCATCAAGCACATGAACAATCGATTCTTTTTCTAGTAATTCTTGTGCTTGATTGACCGGCAAGTTGAGATGCGACAATACAAAGTCACTCATTTTTTGTGGGTTTTCAATCTGACTTACAATAGTGGTAAAGTCAGGGCTAAAAAGCGTATTGCTGGGAGGGAGCTTTGAAACAAGGTCACAAATGCTTTTGGTGTAATAAGAGGTTTGTTCTGGAGTATGGGGCTCGGTGCTGAGTGGTACGAGTTCAACAGAAGCGATTAAGGTCTCATCGGTGGGGGTGATTGAGAGGACGCTTGCTTTTTGAATACCTTGAATCAAGATTTTTACGCCACCATCAGAGAGTTCCATGAGGCGAATGATTTCACCGATAGTTCCTACTTCAAATAAATCATCAATGCTTATTGGCTCACCGTCTTCATCAAATGAATTATCCGCAGACTTGGTTGCAAGCATGAGAACCTTCTTATCGGTTTTCATGGCCTGATTAATACCAGCGATAATTTTTGTATCCAGTACGAGCAGTGGTACCACCATATGAGGGAACACTACGACGTCAATTGTTGGTATGACAGTAATGTCTCGACATTCAGCCGTAGATGCTACAGGCTTTTTATGTTCTTTTTTCATATAGTGCTACCTCCCCCTCAGAGCAAAATAATATAATCTCTGTAAGCCAGTTACTCTTAATGGTACGCTGACCACTTCTTATCACCGTTCATATCGCGTTGCGATTGAGTTTTGATGATCACTTACGTATATAACTTTAAAGGATTGAGGAATATGCCCACAACTATTTCTAAATATGATCTCTCATTGCAGCATGTTACCAAGGGTTTTGTAATCGGGGGGCAGAAGCGCTTGGTGTTTTCTGGCTTAAATTACCGGTTTTCTCCCGGTGTTTCCTATGCAGTAGTCGGGGCATCTGGGTCTGGAAAGTCAACACTTTTGCATATCCTTGCCGGTTTTGAGTCTGTTGATGGAGGTGATGTTATTTGGGGAGAGAAGTTGGTCTGTTCATTGACACATACTGAGAAGGATGTATGGGGCTCAAAATATATAGGGTTTGCGTTTCAGTATCATTATTTAATTGCTGAACTAACAGTGCTCGGTAATATTACTCTGTCGGCTACACTTGCTGGGTTTGTCAGCGCTGCAGATGAGATAGCGGCAATGATTCGTTTTGTAGGTTTGCAGGGGTGTGAGCACCAGTACCCTCATCAATTATCAGGTGGCCAGCAGCAACGTGCCGCCTTGGCACGAGCTTTAATTCGTAGGCCGATGTTTCTTATTGCTGATGAGCCTACCGGCAACCTAGATGCTGATACTGCACGCATTGTTATAGATTTGTGTCTTCGGTATCAAAAAGAATATGGAATGGGGCTTATTATTGCGACGCACGATTCGGCGGTGTACTCACGTATGGATCATATTCTGCAGCTGTAACACGGATTATAGCTCTAATTCATGGGCCTCAGAGCAAATGCTTTATTTTTGAGGAAAATAACGTAGAATACCTGCCGCTTCTAAAAAGCAGATATAGTATCCTCTTCCTTGAAAGGCAATGCATGAACATCGGCAAACTATTTTTTCTTTTTACGTGCGTATTCTTTGTCTCTCTTCATTCTGTTATTTCTTCGTCGTATGCCGATTGTGTTTTTGATCTTTCTGCCGCTGCAAGCGGGGGCACATTATTTGTTGCGCGCTCCGAGGCAAATTCAAGCGCATCACATACTATTGCACGCTTATCACTCACACGTACGGGTGCATCTGAGTACCGTTCAGAACTGGTAGGATTAGTACCCGAAAAAACATTTGTAAATCGTCGACTGGCAACTCAGAAGATGAGTTTAAATCCGCTTCATGAGCAATCAATTGATTCATTTTCAACATATAAGAATATGCCATTGGTTGCATTTAGAGCGCCTGATGCTGAAGGGCATTGTCATTCAGTAGCAATTATACAGGATATTGAAAAAGGCTCCGCGATACTCGTTAATTCAAAAGCATTTGGTGATGCGCTTGGTGCAGTGACACGTAATATTGCTGCAGTATGTGGTGGCGCGTATGTGCGCGAAAGTCCTAATGTTTTTACGCCTACGACAGAATTTGGATTTATATTTGCTGCTGTCTCGCCAAGTAATAGTAGTACATGGGCTGGGCAGGATGGGGCAGGCATTGCGGTTGCGCAAGTTATGCAAGAAGGAATCGTCCCGCTTGATGTAAGTGGTCGCCGCAGTGGACCACAAGCAGTTGCGGTGCCTCATGAACTTATTCAAATTGGTGATACAGGAACGATTACTGGAGTTACTGCATTGTGCTGGAATGAGCGTCTACATAGGCTCTATGTCGCTATTTCAACTGAAGATGGTGGTGTTGCGCTGGTGGTAGGAAGGCTTGATATTCAATCAACTGCGCGCACAACAAACACCCATCCATTACAAGATGCACGCTGCGTACTCAGTCCTTGTATTGTTGGTGCTAATGGCATAAATGCCGCCGAAGATTGGATAGGCAGTGATTTTGTTGTTGCAGATAAAAATAATGGTCTGACGCTTGATCGCATTGATGTTATGAATACATCTACAGGGCATGACTATCTTATTGTGCAGCGAGGAGCTACTGCTGTGTATGCAGTTCCATTAGTATCGTCAGGTAGTGCTGCGGCACTCGGAATGCTTGCTCAAAAAAATGATCATTCATTGGCCGCTACGGCGGGGACTACTGATCAGCTGCATACGATAACTGATAATCAAATTAAGGTTGGTGCAGGAGATGCCCCAGCTGCTATTACTGCGCTCCATGCACAAGGGGATAGTGTATTTATTTCTTGTGCAGGAACAAGTGATGCAACACGAGGCATTTTTGTTTCACAAGCTTTATATGCGCGTAATGGAACTATTGCGGGATGGAGTGCATGGCGCTGTGTAGTTGCAACTACACAGGCGGTGTATAATTTTGCGCGCGATGCGCTGGGGCGGATGCAATACCTTTCTGGTGCAGATGAAATACCTAATATTGTTTCATCACAGGTGTGGGGATGCGGAAATGGAAACGGCTTGTGGGGTGGAACTCCTGATGCGGTTTCAACTGGTCTGGTTTCTGCAGTGAATTCTTTTTTTCCAATAACACGTGGGGGAGTGCAGGCAGTGACTGCGGTGCGATCACGGAGTGATGCTGCGTGGTATAATTCAACTTCGCAGATTGCAGATAATACGCATATGCTTCTTTTTGCAGGACGGAATCGATGTGCACTTGCATTAACCTGCTTGGGCGGCGACATACCTTCTGGATTACATACAACGTCTTCTTCTCATTTTATTATGTATGATTTAGCTGATGATGGCTTAGCGCTTGGTATGCTGAGTACTGCTGCTGTTTCACGCAGTGATTTAGATGGAAGTGAGGGGTGGGTTTTTGTTGGAGGTATTCATGGTGTTGCTGTGTTGCGCCAATCAAATGGTCAGGGGTGGGATACGCTTGATGATATAGATATCCTACGTGATTATGAATTCTCATTTAAAAAACTGACAAAAGCTGATGGAAGTGATTTTACTTATGTGCGGCAGATAGTCACCGATGAGCAGTATTTCTATATTGTATGCGCAGAAGGTGTGTATCGATGTGCTTATAATAGTGACGCGTTTAAGGATGGTCTGGCAGAAAATTTGGGTGAAGAATTAATAGCTGCGCCGTTTGAAGTATTGGGAGCATCGTATGAAACTATTCTTTCAATGATGATTGTTGGTGAGTATGCCTTTTTAGGAACGAGTAAAGGGTTGTGGCTCAGCGACATAGGTGTGGGAGATGTAACAAATGTGAAAGGTGCAGGCGGTTGGATTTTTATTCCTGTTGTGCCTGAAGGGACCGATTCATTTGGAGTGTGTTCGCAGCTGTCATGTGTGCCGGGAAAAACCGCAGCCTCTGCATGCATGCTTCGCGTGCTTGCAGCTGATGTGTCATTAAATATTGCAAGTTTATATACAGTGAGTGTGCCAAGTGTAGCAAATTTGAACGATGAAGACGTGCGTGCTGGTATTGGTGCGATTGCGTCTACTGTTGCAGGAGTGACGCGTCGTTATACAACGCTGTTTGGACAAATGCGTGAATATTGCTATACCGATGGAGGCGTTGTGTTTGATGCAAGCTCTAAACATCATAAATTTCTTGCTGATGGATTAGGGTTGCTTCGCGTTCTTCCGGTTTCGCCTACTATAGGATTGCTTGATGCATGGACAGAGAGCGTGCAGCCGGTACTTGATACTGCGCTTTCAGCCTCATTAGTTTCAGGGGTTGCTTCTGATGAAGCAACTGGAACAGTGATCCTTTCAGGATCGTGGGGTATTCAAATTCTTCAGTAAAAGGAGTGAGAGATGAGTATAAAAAAAATCGGAATGCTTGTTGTGTGGAGTGCCACGGTAGGAGCGTATACGCCAACAAATATTCACATGCCATACGACGGAGATTTTTCTCAATGGGTGTGGACGCCACACGTGCGCACGCACGTTGGTGTTCGTGGGCAGTATATGATTGCGTCAAAAGCATATAATGAAGATGAAAAAAGAGTTCCAGTGACCCAGATTTATTCGGCAAAAGAATCAGCGCTTGCAATGCTTGAGGGGAGTGTTCCTGGTACTCCGTTGCATGGGTTGGCCAATCGTTTACGAGGAAGTCAGGACGGAACGCGCGGTATGTTTGAAGTACAGGGTGAGCTGGCGTGGAAGCAGCTGTGTGTCGATGCTTTGTATCGACTGCATATGATTAAATTGCCTGGTATTTTTTCTCTGGGTATGCATATTCCCATTATTGATGCATCAATTCATGATGTGTCATGGAAGAGTTTAACAAAATCTGAAACACTCCAAGATGATGAAGTACATTCGTTGCTCGTTCGTGATGAAAAAAGTTTAAAGCAATTTGCAGAGCGGTACGGAAAACTGGATATTGGCGATCAACATCGGACAGGGCTTGGTGATCTTGCCTGCATGCTGTATTGGCAAGCTCATTTTACACAATATAGACGTCGCCTGAGTGATGTGCTTGTGCAGCTGCGTATTGGGGTAACTATTCCGACATCGCATCGTGTAAATACAGACAAAGCGTTTGATGTTGATTTTGGACGTGATGGCGCATGGGGAATTCCTCTTGGGGGTGGACTTCGTCTTGATTTAGGTGAAGGTATACGTGTGGGGATTGATGTTGGTGCTACTTTGTTTATTCGCCGCGTGCAAGAGTGGCGTCTAAAAACAAGTTGGGCTCAAACACCGTATTTATTGCTTTCAAAAGGTCTTGCAACGCGTGAATATGGTCCTGAGTGGCGATTTACGTTATACGGACAGTGGGCAATTGCTAAAACTGGGTTATGTGTGAGTGGTGGGTATCAATTCTTTAAACATACCGACAGCACGCTGTATCCACAGTCTGATTCGCTCAGTGCAACGCTCATAAATACCTCACCAACGGTTGATGTATCAGAATCGCATAATGGCGTTTTTGGTCTTAATTATGTACCGGAGGCGGTGCGTAAGTGGCGCATTGTGCCAGAATTTTCTGTACAAGCAACAGTACCATTTGGTGGTCGAAGTTGCATGAGTGGAACAATTATGAGCGCAGGAGTGGGCGTTAAATTTTAACTACTACTTAGATCATAGTATGTGTGCAAAAGAAGAGATCTTCTTGCTCTCATACAAGTGAAAGTATCAGAAGGTACATACCGAACTGTAATATATTACGTATACCGGGGGGGGTAATGATTCAATACACATATATAGCACTCATAGGGGCACTGGTTTTTTCTGTAGAATGTGTGGGTGCTGGAGCAACTGAATTTCGTAGTTCGCGTTGGTTCCCTTGCGCTCGGTATAAACGAGCACAAGAAAGAAAACATGCAGCAGTAGTTGCAGCTAAGTCGTGGCATGAAGCGCTTGTATTATATATAGATCAAAAATATCTTATTTCTGAGCTTGTGCGTGCAGCAAAAGCGTGTGCCAAAAATCCTCATATTGCATGGGCTATATTGCGTTCAGAAGATAAACAAGAAGTGTATGGGCGCTATTGTAGCGGAACTCGTCTTGAGACTATTCCTGAGGGTGAAGATGAGTATCTTGATTTAGATTATGAGAGTTACTTTTTTCAGAGGTGTGATGCGCAGTATCACAAGCATAGTGCCAAATATACAGAAATAGCAGCGCTTGTTCTTGCTTGTATTTGTTATTATTATCCTCGCATGGTTCTGCGATTAATAAAAGAATTAACTTGTGTTTCTTTTATCCCTGCTGTTGCTTTTATGAGCGCATATCTTATTTTTGTCTATTCTGGGGCATTGCAATTACCACGTGGCGAGCAATGGAGTTTATGGGGGCTGATGTAAGAGTTTTTGAGATTCTTGTCTTGGTTGATTTTGGTATGTGAAACTATAGCGAAATGATCTTAAAATATTGATTTTGATTAGCAGATAGATTTGCAGGTAAAAGATCGTCTTTGCGAGGAGATGGAAGAATGTTTTAAGTAGACTTGATTTTGTCGACGAAGCAATCCACATGCGCTGCAATAACCTTTTTAATTATGTAGTAAGTAAGACTGGATTGCTTCGCGATGCTCGCAAAGATGTGAGCTTCAAGTTTGCTGCAAGAAGGTATTAGATAGTCTTTATTTTAAATTAGTTTGACTATATGTGAAGCATGGTAAGGGGAGGCTTCTTTTTATGAAAAATTACATCACCATAATTTTTTTTGCGAGTTGCTGTGTTATGGTCTCTCTGCAGGGGAGTGATGCACGAGGTGTGTTTCCAGTCATCGACGCGCGAGGATTTGAAGTGCTTGTTCCTGACGTGGCTCTTCCTGATACGCTTCGAGTAAAACTTCTTAGGGGCATGTTGCATGCAAAATTGTTTTCATTTGCTCCGTACGATGGCCTATTAATTTCTCAGTGTAATCCGTATCAGTCAGTTTCTCAAAGTGACCCTGAGTTTACAGTTGCTATTCGGGAAGTTGAAAAATATATACAGTATTATGCAAAACCAGAATGTCAAAATATAGTATTGATTCAGGTCTGTTTGGAGTGGTTATTTGATCGTGTTATTGATCGTGGACTCAATACAGATATTGTGCTGCCTGAGATACTGAGGGTATTACAAGCAGTTGGAACTCTTGTTGGATACACTGAAAGTATTAGAAATCTTATCGCAGAAGAAGTAGCTGATGATAGCGATGATGATAGTGTACAGGGAGTTGCAAGCCAAACAAGTAGCGATGATTCTATGGTAAGTACCTCTGATTTTAATAGGTATTATATGATTCAGAAAGAAGAGCTTATTAGAGCTTTGTGGCGCTGGGCTTTTCAGTCAAAATGCACTATGCAATAAGAATTCCATGTTGTTCTTGTGCAATCGCACATGCTTTGCCGCGTGCAAGCGCATTCATAAGGAGCTCTTTTTTAGTTGTAATGCCACCATCAAGTTCTGGTGTTTCAAGGAAAGGGACAAGGCCTTCAGCAAGATCGTTTTCAAGCGCTGTGTACCAAGAAACAGTGAGTTGTGAACCAAATTGGTCAATCCATGAGATAAATCTGCTTATGAGCGTTTTATGCAATTCGCAGACGTCATCTAAGTGATTAATAAGGCCATTACTGCAGAGGAGTGAAATGCTGTGAGCTGCTTGGAGTACTGAGGGCCAAATACTTTCAGGTTGCTGAACAAACCACAGTGTTTTGCTGAGTAGTAGGTCTGTGAGTCTAAATATAATTCCACGAAGTCGCTCTCGCATTGCAGACTCATCGTTTGCACCTACCTCTTTAAGAGATGTGGTTATAGTTGTTGCCAGATCTTTAAAGAAAAGTTCTGTTGAAACACTTGGTTTTTGAAGATGATTAGTGAACTCGGTCAGCATTATATTTTCTACTAACTTGCTCGGTGATTTTTGCTTTACACTATTCATAGGATTTAAAGGAAAGTGGCGGTCAAGTTCTTCTGGAAGCGCACCTAAGATATGGTTGGTAACCGTATCATCAATAAAATCTGCCTCTTTGAGCTTGTTTAAAAAGAGTCGAAGCCCTGTGTATACCTGCTCAGTAGAAAGTTTATATTCATTTGAGAGCTGCAGAAAGTCGGTAATATGTCGGCTATCGCGCGAGAGAAGTTCTGCATACCCCGTACCATTATACGTTGATTGTATGAATGCTGAAAATGCATGTGAAAAAAAGTCAGGATGCAGAGGGATTACCTTTGTTTTTGCTGCATCAAAAAAAGTAGCGATTGGTTTATGTAAAGGATTGTCAGTGATCGGTGTCGCGGTAAGAAGATACGATTGCAGGATGTCTGGATTATAGGATAGGGTTTGCGTGCTTGAAGTAAGAAGCATGACAGGTAAAAAGCTTACAGCAAGCGCAGTTGCAGTGATTACAGAACGATTTATTTTCATGCAAGTCCTCTTTTTGCTATAGTACGGAGCGATTGATGATTACTTGTGCAAAGAATAGCATACTGTGAGGTCTAGCGCTAACTCAAGCAACCACGAAATGGACGCAATAATGCCGCTTTATAGATATAAATCATTTACTCGATCAGGTAAGCAAGTGGTGGGAACTATTGATGCGCCGACTGCTCATTCCGCAAAAGAATTGCTTCAGGGCCAAGGTCTTATGCCGGTTGAGGTACACCTTGCATCAACTACGGGAGGTGGTTTTTTAGGTCAGTTTTTTGCGCCAAAAGTAGAAGAAAAAACCGTCTTTATTTTTACTAAACAATTAAGTGTTTTGCTGAGATCTGGAGTTCCTTTGGTTGATGCACTTGATCTTTTGACTGAGCAATTTGAGCAGCCATTTCAAGGTATGCTTGCTACGGTAAAAGAAGGTGTGAAATCAGGAGAATCACTTGCAACACAGCTTGCTGCGCATCCGACTGCATTTTCAAATATTTACATTCAATTGGTAAAAGCGGGTGAAGCAAGTGGTAAGCTTGATAGTATTCTGATTAGGCTTTTGGATTATATGCAGCGTGCAAGTGAGACGCGGAAGAAAATTAAAAAAGCAATGTCTAAGCCAATTATGATGTTGGGAGTGGTTGGTGCGGTGGTTGGACTTATGCTTGGTATTGTGGTGCCACGAATGAGCGATATGTTTACTAAGTCTGGTATGGAGTTGCCGACGCCAACACAAATTTTACTGACATTATCCAATTTTGTTACGGGGCACTATCTCATCTTAATTGGGGGAATTGTCGGAAGCATTGTAATGTTTTCTCGATGGAAAGCCACTGTTTCTGGGCAGCGCATGCTTGATGAGTTGGTTCTTAAAATTCCACTTTTTTCATACTTTGCAAAAACCAAAGCGGTTGTACAATTTAGTCAGACTCTAGGAATGTTGATGGAAAGTGGAGTAAATCTTGCTGAAGCTCTCGATATTGTATCTAATATTGTTGAAAATAAAGTACTTACACAAAAATTGCAGGAAGCACGTGATAATATTATTAAAGAAGGTAAGATTGCACGATATCTTGCAGCGACAGGGCTGTTTCCTAAAATGGCAAGCTACATGATTAGTACCGGTGAAGAGTCTGGCAAACTTGCTGAGATGCTTTTGACCGTCGGACGTGATTATGATGCTGAGCTTTCTGAATTGACTGATTCATTAACGGCGAAAATTGATCCGATAATGACTATGGTTGTTGGGGGAATAGTAATGTTTATAGTAGCCGCAATCTTTCTGCCTATGATGCAGATGGGTGATATTTCAGGAGTGTAATAAGGAGACGAACGATGATAAAAAGAAATAACGTAGCAGGTTTTTCAATCATGGAAATCATGATTGTTTTGGGTATTATTGCCATGATGGGTGCCTTGATTGGTCCCAAATTGATGAACTATCTGGGACGAGCAAAACAATCTACAACCGTAACGCAACTTGCTTCGCTTAAAAATGCGATGATGGAATATAATATGGAATGGGGTCACTATCCAACAAAAGCTGAGGGAGGCCTTAATGCGCTAGTAAAGATGCCAAAAGGCGATAAGTTTAAGCAGCGGTGGCAGCCATATCTTGATTCAACCGAATTACCAGAAGATGGGTGGAAGAATCCATTTATTTATAACTCGCCGCCGGTAAAATTTAAGCACTATAAGTTTTATGAAATTTACTCTGCGGGTGAGAAGAATGACCCAGATGCTCAAACTGATTTGCATGTCGGTGCGTAAAACGCGGACGACTGTTGCAGCATTTACCTTGATTGAGATCTTGATTGGTCTTGCAATTATCGGATTAGGGGCATCGTTGGTGATGCCCCGTCTCACTCGTCGGCCTCATGAAACTGAATGGACTACCATTCAACATGAACTTAATACCATGTTGTTTTTTGCTCGGCAAGAAGCAATCGTCACTCAAAAGATTCATCGAATTACTTGTAATGAAAAAGCACGAACGATTGTGGCTGAAGCTCCAACAGGGGAAGAGAAGAATGGTGTTGCTCTGTATGAGCAAGTGTATTCAAGCTATTTTACTACCAAGTATGAATTGCCTCCTCAGGTACGTTTTGGTGCGGTAAAACTAGGGAAGAAAAATTTATTTGAAGACTCTAAAGGAATTGGATGTTGTTATGTTGTTCCTAATGGATTGATTCAAGAAGTGAGTATTGAATTAATCAGGGATGATGGATCACAAACTACGCGCAAGGTGTATCAAGCAGCGCCGTTTTTGGGAACATTTGATGATAGTGAGGAGGCTCTATGAACCGTCGCTCTGCTTTTACTCTTGTTGAAGTAATGATTGCATTGTTTATTGCATCCACCACACTGTTTGCGTTGTCTGAATTACAACTGCGTTCCATGCTTAAGGTTTGGCAGAGCCGAGAAGATATAGACCGAGTGTATGTAGTGAAAAAGTTTTTGTATCGTATGTATTTGAGTCCTGATCAGATACGAAAAACCTCGCAAAAGTTTGAAGAGCCTGCCATGCAGATGCGCATTGAGCCAGTGCCGATTCATAAAAAATCATCGCTTGCACCGTATGCAAAGCAGCTTCAATTTTTACACGCAACTGCAACGTGGTCGCGAGGGACGGCAACACGAATGCTTAATTTGTATGCACTCACGCCTCGCCCACCACAGCCTGAGCAGGGGGCGGCATGATGCATCGGCCTGGATTTAGTCTTCCTGAGCTGCTCATAGCGCTTGCATTATCAAGCGTCATCATGCTTGGGCTGGTGCAAGCAAGCAAAAATGCAGCGCATCTTTTGAAAGAAGCGCAGAATTTATTGGTAGTGAATCGGCAGGTGGCATTATTATATAATCAGTTAGAGCGCGATATTACCGGCTCCTTAGTATATGTAAAGCCGGTGGTGTATCAACCGGCAAAAGAAGCGGCGTCTAAAAAGGGGGAAGCAGTTGAGGGGAAAGAAGAAGCCAAACCAACTGAAGCGCCTAAACCAGCGGCTAAAAATAAGGAGAAAGAAAAATATGTTCCGTCTTGCATACTAGAGCCCTATGAAGATGGTGCCTATCGAGTAGGCACAAAAAAATGGCAGCGAACTAAAAAGTTTTCTCTTATTACAACAACTCCACTTGATGTCTATGAGCAGGATCATGAGCGATTGGTGCGCGTGGGTTACGAGCTTGTGTATGATAAAAAAATGAGTACGCCACAAAAGAGTGTGTATGTGCTCTATCGTCTGCAGACTGATGTGATAGAAAATGCAGTGTTTAAAGTTGATGAAGATGCAAAAAAACCAACTATCTCGCGGTGTGTGGTAGCGCGCAATATTAAGCAATTCTCTTTGGAAGCAGTCTATGATAAAAGGCCAGCTGAGAAAAAAAGTGGTGAGCAACAAAATGAGTCGGCAGAACATGCTGAACAAGTTAAAACATTTACGTGGACGGAAAAAGAAGAAAAAGAAAAAAGTGCGACCATGCTTCCTGATCATTTTGCAGTGCATATAGAAGTATGGGATACCCCTATAGATAGATCATATTCGTTTTCATGTGTGGCACCTATTTTGGTAAAAACAAAAGCAGGGGCCCTTAAAAAAGAATCAGAAAAAAAAGAGGCAGCATCGCCGGACGGAGCGGCACAACCTGCTGCTGCACCGACTCAAGAAAGTATGCAAGAACGTCAAAATGAAGGAGGCGGTGTAGATGCGTAAAGATGGTGCTGTTTTGATATTTGCATTGGTGACAATGGGTATGATTACTATTCTGACGCAGCAGCTTATGAAAAGCGTGTCAGTGGGATTAATGTTCACCTCGCGTATGGTCATTCGTGAGCAAGTTGAGATGCTTGCATATGGAGGATTGTCTGTTGCTATGGTGCAATTGGAAGAGTGCTACCAGGAAGAGAAAAAAAAAGATGAAGCACCGGTGCAAAAAAAAGGAACAGCAGTTAAAAAGTTTTCATTTCAAAAATGTATTACCACTATCGTTCCCCATCTTAATCGGTGGCAGGTATTTGAGCTGCATGAAGAGACTGATGGGCTTGATGGACGAATACAAATTTGTATTTGCGTTGAAGAAGGCAAACTTCCCATCTCAGTTCTTTTTAATGAGCCAGCACGTGATAGTACTCCCGGCGCAAAGCAACTGCTTAAAACATTTTCAGCAGTTAAAAAAATGCCAGCAGGAGATGTGGCGGCTAAACTGACTACGGCACTTAAAAAGAGATCAACACAGTTGCAGGATATTTCTGGGCTGCTCGGGTGTGCGCGCGATCTAAAAGTGCCATTTTGGTATGAGCCCTCTGTGGTGCCAAATGCTCAAAAAAAAGAAAAAGCAGTTTCAGCTCCTTTTGCGGTGCAAGATATGTGTACTCTTTGGGCATTGTCAGGCCGCATAAACCCATTGTTTTTAACTTCGGCAGTTTGCATGATACTTGGGTTACGCATGCCGCTCCCTGGTGATGCAGTGAAACGCAAAGATCAATATAAGCAGCTCTCTGAAAATTATGACAAAATAAAGACGAGCAGTGGAGATGAATTATGGAAAAACATGGGGCTTTTATATGACGCGAAACCAAAGATTCCATCGGAGTTTAGTAATCTCTTTTCATTGGAAGTTGAGCCGCGTTTTTATTCTGTGCTATGTTGTGCAACAGTTGCGGGTGTAACTCAACAACTGCTTGCTATTATAGAACGAGAAAACCCGCCTGCGCCAGCAGTTGATAGGCGAGGGAAAGATCCTAAAAAAAGTAATGAGAAGCAACCACTGTTTGCAATTCGCCGACTGTATTGGTTGTAAGTGAGAAAGGTAGAGTCGTGAAAACAGAAACGCGGGTTGGTATATTTGTTATCGGTTCTGTGCTGGTATTTTTATACTTAAGTTTTAATATTGGTGCATTACGTATTGACCAAAAAAATTATGATACGTACATCAGCTTTTTTGATGATACAGGCGGGCTTGATTTAAAAGCATTGGTTAAAACTTCTGGTGTGCGCGTAGGGTGGGTAGAAGCGATCCATTTGCGCGAAGGAGGCAAAGCGGAAGTGCATTTAAAGATTAATAAAGCATATAAATTAGCTTTAAATGCGTATGCCATGATCCAGCAGGAAACGCTTCTTGGTGGTAAAATTGTAGAGCTTGATCAGGGTGATTTTTCAACCGGAACTTTGTCTCCTGGAACAACTTTAGCAATGCCTGGTAAATCAACAACAAACGTGGGTGATTTAATTGATCAATGCCGTGATATTGCGCAAAATGTTAGTGATATTGCATATTCATTTAAAACAGTATTTTCATCGCGAGAAGGTCGGCAGCAGCTTGAAGGAACGTTGCGACATATTTCAGAAGCTTCAGAAAATATTGCTACCATTTCAGATTCTATTGACCGTGTGGTTACTAAAAAAGAGAGTATTATTGCCTCTGCGGTTGATAATATTGAAGGAGCCGCTCGTGAGCTTAAAGCAGCTCTTCCTAAAATTACTACAACTGTTGTTCAAGCACGTCCCGCAATCCATTCGGTAGGGAAAGCTGCTGATGCGGTACATGATGGGTTTACAGAAGCTGAGCAAGTACTTGCAAAAATAAACACCGGCAAAGGGGTTGTGGGTAAATTAATTAATGAAGATGAAACGTATGATGATTTACGTCGTACTATTCATGGGGTAAAAGAATATGTAAATCGCATGCAATCGCTCCAAATTTACGTAGATATGCATAGTGAAAGCATGTTCAAGCATGGTCAGAATAAAGGTTTTATGGATATAAAAATTCGTCCATCACACGATTACTTTTATCAGATTCAGGTGTGTGCTGATGACTTTGGAACAATTGATCGTCAGATTGAGCAAGTAGTGCGCAAAGATAGTTATGGTGATGAATTAAAGACGACAAGCGGTCTTGATTTGAGTCATCAATTAAAATATGCAGATACGGTTGAGCGAGTTGTGCGTCAGAAGAATACCTATACATTTGGGGTACAATTTGGAAAACGATTCGATCGGCTGGCACTGCGTATTGGTCTTATTGAAGGTGTTATTGGGGCAGCAGCTGATTACTATGTCCCTCTTGATACTGATATGGTGCATTGGATAACCTCACTTGAGGTGTTTGATATGCAAGGTATCAAGCGACTTAACGATAATCGGCCACATCTCAAATGGATTAACAAAGTGATGGTTATGAAAAATCTGTATACCTGTTTTGGTATTGATGACATCATCAGCCGTGAAACGGCTAGTCCATTTTGGGGCTTTGGAATTCGCTTTACCGATGCAGACCTGAAATACTTTTTAAGCATGTTTGCCGGTATTGGCTCTGCTGGTAAGTAGGGTTTACGCCTCGACTGCTCCATCGCTGTGGGGTACTTCTAACTCTTCTTCATCGTAAAAAACAATTGCAGGAAGGTAGATCGGGGTATAGATAGTTGTGTGATAGTTCGATTGGTAGAGATCATTCATAGCATTATGCCTACAAGTTTAATTTTATGCTGCGGACTATCCGGTACGCAGGGCGTATGTAGCGGATGGCTTATGAGCTAAAAGCATAGTAGGAATGCAGGAAAATGCAAGTTCTATTAGAGAGAGTTTGAGCTACTTGCAGATGTTGAGTCGTCTTCTTCTGCGCGCGTCCAATCGGAAACTTTGGACAAAGGGACCATGAAATAGTTGACTATATCGGGGGCAAGTGGGTTTATGGTATCGCATACCCACTCTGAAAGATCATGGTGTGTTATGTAGTCTCTGATTGCATAACGAGTGTCTTGCTGGAGGAAGTTATCGATCATTTCTGGATCTTGTATAAGCAGGTAGGTGGTATACAACAGCCATAATTGGATTGCGGGTTTGGTCCAATCGCTGCTGATTGGTGTGGGGAATATATGAGAGAAAAACTCTTCCAGAGATAAGTCATCCTCATTTTCTTGTCTTCTTCTTGCGTCGATGAGACCCCAAAAATTAGTGTAATGAGGCTTTATGAGGCTTTCAAATGAGGCTAATTTTTCTTTGATTGGTTTAACGCTTTTAAGTGCGGCAGTAACGGTACCAATAAACTCTTCACCTTTTGTTCTTATGCCTGATGCGGCGGGAGACGCCTGTGCGCTTAATTTGAGTTCTGTGCACACCATTCCTATCCACAGTGCAATAAGAAGTAGCTTTTTCATATATCCCCCTGTTTATTTACACGATATCTGGTGAAATGCCGGCCGCTTGTAGAAGCTTGTTTTCCAGGTCTTGCATGTGCAGGTAGTCCTCATCATCTTCATGATCATGCCCTAATAGATGAGCGATTGCATGGGCAATAAGCACAATACAGTGATGATCAAAGGTTCTACCCCATTCATGTCGCTTTTTTTCAATAATCTCTGGGCAGAGAATAATATCACCTAGATTTGCTTCATCAGGGGATGTTGGATGTATGCGTTCACCTGCTTTCAGTTCGGCATGAAATGGAAAAGAGAGAACATCTGTTGGATAGTCTTTATGGCGATACTCTGCGTTATAAGCTTGCATGCGGTTTTTTCCGCAGAATAGAATGCCGAGGTCAAAGTCAGTGTATTCAAGATAAGAAAGCATCGCTTGGGCCGCTGTATTGAGGAGTTCAGCGTTAACTGCAATTTTTCTCTGAGTATTGGTAAGGGTAACCATGCGTTATTCCTGTTTTGTGATTATTGCTACCTGAGGCGCAAGCTCCATAGTTACATGGCATAACTCGTGTGTGTGATTGTCACTGAAAATAACTGAACATTTCTCCGCTTTGCTAATGCCGGCAATAGTCTTAATCATGAGCGTAAGTGCTGCTGCCATGTCCGCATCTCCTACTGTTATGGTAAGGTAGGTAAGCGGAGTTTTAAGTGAACGCTGCTGTTCTGACTTTTGCCTGCGTACTTCGCTTACGATATGGAGGATCTGTGTCACAATGAGATGGGGCATACTTCTGGTAGGGTCAATTTTTTCAAGTGGCATGAACTGTGAGAGATGAATGCTGACCGTTTGCTCAGATGACCGATAGATTTGTTGATAGAGTGTCTCGGTTACGTAGGGAATAAATGGTGCATAGAGCTTGAGTATAGTCAGCCCTACGCTATGCAGTGTGTAGCGAGTTTCTTCAATAAGAGCTGCTGTGTAGTTATGTGGATTAAAAAAACGATCTTTAATCAGCTCAAGATAATTATCACAGAAGTCGTTCCAGAAAAATTGATCGATGCTTTCAAGGGCACGTGCATATTCCGCTTGATCAAATTGCTCACAGTAGAGTGTGTAGGTAATGCCTAAGCGCTCTGCTATCCAGCAGTTGACCGGTTCTGTCGGTATGCAGTCAACTGGCTTATGAGGCACTTGCTGAGTTATAAATCGAAACGCGTTCCATAGTTTGGTTTGAAGCCGCTGCCCATTCTTAATTTGATCTTCACTGAAAGCGGTATCAACGCCGGGGCTTGCTTTCCCTGCCCAATAACGAATAGCATCGGCTGAATATGATTCTAAAAGATGTTGAGGGGTAAGTGCAGCGCCACCGGTTGATTTAGATATTTTGCCGGCACTTTGAGTTACATGTCCAGAAATTACAATGGTATCCCACGGAATGGTGCTGGTGTCGTAGGTGGCTTTTACAATTGTATCAAACGCCCAGGTGCGAATGATATCGTGTGCTTGGGGGCGCAGCGAGAAAGGAAGTGTTACTGGTGAGGGAGCCTGTGTTTTTTGGGTGATGAGCGCGACATTAAGCTGTGGAGTTAATGAAGAGATATTCCACGTATCCATAACATCTGATTCGCCAGTAATATTATTGCTGCCACAGTGGCAGGTTCCACCGGGGTATGCAGTTTCGAGTGGGTCAATGGGAAGTTGATCTTCTGATGCGGTAAGGAGTGCGTGACATGCGTTACAGTGCCATACTGGAAATGGTACTCCATAAAAGCGCTGGCGAGATATGCACCAATCCCATCCCAAGTTGGTGACCCAATCTTTATAACGAGAGATCATGTAGTGAGGAAACCATGCAATAGCATTGCCTTGTGTAATGAATTCTTCTTTGGCATTCATAATGCGGACAAACCATTGTGGTATAACGCGGTATTCAATTGGTTGTTTGCAGCGTTCATGAATATTCACGGCATGCGTGAGTGCTTTTTGTTCAGTGAGAAGTCCTGCTTCTTTTAGTACGGTAAGTATTGTTGCACGGGCTTCAGGAGCGCGAAGTCCTGCAAGTGGTCCGGTGCTGGCAAGCCATACTCCTTTTTCATCCATACAGGTTTTGAGTGGCAGTGCGTGGCGTTTAAACCACGTTATATCGGTCTGATCACCAAATGTGCAGCACATAACCAGGCCAGTACCCTTGTCTGGTTGTACATCTTCATCGGCTATGCAGGGTACCGCGATGTTGAAATAGGGCGATCTGAGCGTGGTATTTTTTAAATGTGTAAAACGGGTGTCGGTTGGGTGGTAAAGGACTGCAACACATGCCGGAAGAAGTTCTGGGCGAGTGGTTGCAATGGGATAGTGTGTTCCAGTGGAATCGGTAAAAAGGATGGTGTTAAACATGGTGCCACACTCCATGCTATCAAGTTCAGCTTGTGCAACCGATGTTTGGCAGGTGGTGCAGTAGAGCGCCGCAGTTGCAGTTCGGTATGCTTTATTCTTTTTTAAAAGGTCGAGAAAGTTTTTTTGAGCGACGGTGCGGGCCAGGTCTGAGATGGTTGAATAGGTAAAATTCCAATCAATAGAGAGGCCAAGTTCTTGCCAGAGGGCTGAAAAGGCGGTGTGAGCATGTGTTACTTCTTCTAGGCAGAGCTTGATAAAAGCTGATCTGCCGACTATGTGGGCTTTTGTCTTATGTTTTTTCTCTACATACCGCTCGGTAGGAAGGCCGTTGTCATCAAATCCCATTGGGTAGTAGACGCTGTATCCTGACATGCGTTTGTAACGGGCCAAAAAATCGGTATGCGTGTATGAAAAGACGTGGCCAATGTGGAGATTGCCTGAAACGGTTGGGGGTGGGGTATCAATACTATATATAGGGCGGGTCATGTCTGTGGGATCAAATGAGTTGACCGCAGATTCTTGCCAAAGTTTTTTGATTACTTCTTGTGCCGAGCGTGCGCAATATGTGCTATCCATAGTGATCCTTTTTTTAAGAGAAGGCAGAATTATAATGGCAACCGGTTTTTTATTCAAATTCCATTCATCATGCGCTCCAGCAAATCTTTTTTAGTCATAAAAAAATTCCAGTGTGCTTCTGAGTATGAAAGAGCTTTTTTGCTTCAGTTTGATGAATGTTTGTTTCACTTTTACCGTTTTTGGTAGTATGAAATGATTTTTATGCACAAAATATAATAATAAAAGGATGGGAATGAAAGTAAGCGGACACAGTAGGGTAGGTTTTTTATTGTTTTGTATTACGAGTATAGTGACTGGTAATGTTATTGCATCGAGTGGCTCTGATTCTAATGGATCGGGTTCTGGAGCAGGAGGTTTAGAAAGCGCTCCTGGATTTCAAACTTCTCTCTCTTCCTCACAAATTAAGAGTGAAATTGAAAATTCTGTAACTCTTTTTTGCACGACCTTACAAATATATGAAGAAGCTTTAGGTTCAACGCCAAACATGAGAGATTCTGAAGTCGAATACATTTCGATTATCACAGCAATTAATCAAGTGAAAGCTTGGCTAAAAGTATATCCATCTTGTCTTGGGAAAGAATATGCACACAATCCTGGTGGATGTAATCTTCCTGCTGAATTTGAGTATATACTCCGAAAAGTTCATTTTATGATTAATTCTATTTCAAGTTTGTATGATAAAATATTCTTATCTAAGAAAAGAGTTCAAGAATTAGGTGAACACACGAAAGATTTTTCAAAGATACCTGATCAGTTTTTTGATGCTGTAAACCGATTCAGTGCTGAAGCAATAAGTGCAGAAGATCGCAAGGAGAAGCTACAACTTGCTCATGAGCAAGGTTTGGCGCAGGTCCAAAGTAATGAAAAAGTCAGATTGGCGAGGTTAGCTAGCTCGCAAACTATAGCTATGGATGCTAATAGTCGTGCTGCTGATGCTCAGGTGGTACAAACTCAGCAGCGTATGCAAGCAGTAAATAAAAATTTAAAGCTTTTGCTTGCGGGAGGGTCACTTGCAACGGTAGGGGTCCTGGCTGCTTATTTTATGTTTCGTAAGTATGCACAGCCAAGGCCTATAATAATTGAAGACGGTGATACATCAATTGGAACATTTTTTAAGAAAGCAAAGTTTCCTGAGCCGCGCTTGGATTCGTTAGTATTAACACCAGAGCTTGAGCATTTAGTACGAGGTAAATTTGAGGCTTTGGAGATTGCTATTCTCAAGAAATTGCCTTTAAGTAATATGATGTTCTATGGGCCTCCGGGAACTGGTAAGACAATGGCTGCTCAAGAATTTCTGAGATATTTATCAAAACTTGGCATTGCTGATCATATTATTATTCGTGGTCCGGCATTTCGGCGATTTAGTACAACGAGTCAAGCTATTGAAGCACTTGCATCATTAATTCGTTTTGTGCTGAGTTCGTATCGAAAAAGAAAAATTCCCTGTTTGGTGTTTTGTGATGAAGCTGATGTGCTTTTTGCTAATCGTTTAAACCCAGCGATTTCTACTGATGTGTCTTCTAATGCGGTTGTAACATTTTCATCATTAGTTCCTGCTGCTATTAGCACTAAGTCGATGTGGATTTTTTCGGGTAATAATAAAGAACATTTTGATCCTGCTATTTTTGATCGTGTAGATCTTTCTAATCAAATTTATTTCCCTCTTCCAGGACAGGTGGAGAGGGAGTCCTTGCTCCGCTTGTACTTGCAGAAGCATTTAGTACATAATGGTTTTGCTCTTGCGCCTGATCTAGATTCTCATATAGGAGAGTTAGCCCAGAAGCTTGAAGGATTAAGTGGAAGACAAATTAGTTCTACGGTTGCGCAAAGCATCTATCCTCTTCTAAATAAAGGCTCAGGCGAAACGGAACTAACGGTTCCCATTTTTGAAAGTGTTATTCGTGATCGGGTTCGTGCTGCGGGGTAGTGTTAGAGGGTTTATGTTGAGGATGTAATTTTTGGTCTTTTAAGTAAGCTATGAAGGGCAAATTTTTTTGCACTTTCTAAGTCGCTCACGATGCTCCGTAAACCAAGTAATAAAGTTTCTTTTGCAGATAAATTTTGTGATAGGTTTGGCGGCCTTGTTGGAAGAGTTGGTGCAGGAGGCTCAGGTAAGACTGGTTGAGTTGCTGGTGGATCATTTGTATAGACAACAACCGGGCTTTCTATGGTTACTGTGACAGCATGAGCTCGAGGGAGTTTTATAAGATTGTTGTACCATTTTTTATAAAAGTCTGTACGAAGAAACTTTTCATTAAAAAGTGTAATGGTTTTTTCATCAATTAGAGCATCATTTTTAATGAAAAACTTTATTGCTTTTTTTCTTTTTTCTGCAATTGCATATTCAAGAGGGCTTGAGCCAGAAATGGGATCTACTTTATTAAAGTCAAACTTATGGTCGCAAAGTATTTTGATTGATTTAAATGCGTCTGAAAAGAAAAGTGCAGAAATAAATAGGCTATGAGAGGTACACTGTTTTGATTCAGGTGACATTATATTGCAGAGCCTATCAATCCAGCCGAGATAATCCTCGCCTTCAAACTTCTGATCTTTTGCTGCTTGTATAAGAAGTAAATCAAGCGGATAAAAATGATTATTAAATGATTCAAGATTTGGATTTGCTCCTGATTTAAGCAACGTTTCCATAATAAAAAATTGTTGATACCAACATGCATAATGAAGAGCACTCAGGCCAAAATTATTTTGATGATTTACCTCAGCACCAGACTCTATAAGATATAAAATGATTTGCTTGGCTTCTTCATTTTTTATGGCTTTTTTTTGTTTAAAAAGTAGTCTTATATCTTCTATAATGGTTATGAGTGGTGTGCTTCCTTGCTTATTGGGCTGGTTGCTATTAGTTGAGTTAATACATGAGCGAATATTCGAAAGACTTACTTCTGAATAGAAGCGATGAGCATCGTCTGTTTTTTTTCTTAGAGTTTCTTCATGAATCCATGATGGGATATCTGTGCTTCGTCTGGAGTTACACAAGGCTACTCCTGTATTTAATTTATCTCGAGGGGCTGTTTTGCTATCCATAGGAACTAAGCGGCTTGGAGCATTTGTGACATAAGTGCTATTGGGATCATCATAGGTTTCCATTACTGGAGCATGTTGAACTGGTTTAACATGCTCAGGTATTCGATAGAGTGGTGGATGGGGGGTAGTTGTTGGTTGTGTCTGGGGCGCTTTTGGCTTTTGTGAGAGCGCTGAAGAGCTTTGGGAGTCGCTAGAAGCACCTATATGTTTTTTGAGTGGTCTTGTGCGCATATAAAGAGCTGTGAGAGCAAGCATAGCTGCGGTTCCAGAGATAACTCCGGCAGCTATTTTTTTAGTTTGGTTTTTTTTGTTTTTTGCCAATGCATTAAGTTGATTAATTGTTGCAAGGACTTGTTTTGGGATAAGAACTTTATACTGATGTATGATTTTTTCAGCAGCACGTATGAGAGATGAAAAGTTAGTTGGTTTTTGCATGGGTATTATGCAGGTCCAACCATAGGCTTTCTGGAGAGCGTTGGTAAGTTGAGAGCATAAAGGGCCATGGGATTCTGTTTTTAACACATCAAGCGCGTGCTGGTACATGTCCTTGAGTATGCGGCAATGACTCTCTTCAGAAGTTTTTTTTGACTCCTGTGTATAGATTGAGCTGCTGATGCAGCAGAGAAAGAGTATTACATGAAAAAATAGATTCATAATAGAGACAAAGTAAAAGGTTGTTGTATATACATATAGTCTTACGAGCATAGCGTATCTTTGCAATAAAACAATTAATTTAAAGGAGATGTTGATTTTTTGTTTGTTGAATCTCATTCTTAAAAATTGACGAAGAGCTCGTAGTTTTCTACCATGCTTTTATTCATTCATGTTCATACCGATAGGTTTTTATGAATCAATTACATGTATATGCATTTATTAAACACATTGCCATTTTATTTCCTACTTTTGTGACTATTTTTACAGTTCGTGGCTTCTTTCAAGCATCAGCCGCTTATTTTGTAGGTGATACTACGCCGCGCGATGAGGGCTTTTTAACATTAAACCCATTAGCACATGTTGATGTGTTTGGAACATTGTGCCTTTCGTTCTTAGTTGCGTCAGCGCATTCAGTTGCAGCAAGAGGGGGACCCTCTATTACCATGTTGCTACTTGTGATAATGGTATTTTTGGGTATTAAACCTCATTATTTTGTGCCAATCATGGCATCAGAATTTACGCACCGTCGCTGGGGGATTTTTGTTACAACGCTTTCATCAACAGTGAGCCATTTGTTTGTAGTCCTTGCAAGCATGTATATGCTCCTTTTTTCGTTTGATTGGCTTGGAGGTGCAAGCCCTGCTTTTTTAGTTATTCAGCAAGTGACCAGTTCTATGACTGAATGGGCTTTGTTCTGGGCGGTTCTTTCTCTAATTCCTATTCCTCCTTTTGAGGGAGGTTCATTACTTCCGGTTTTCTTTGGTGATGTAGGACAAGCAGTGTATGACTTTTTAGAGCCGTATGGACTTTTTATATTGCTGGCCCTTCTTTGGTTGCCAGGAGTCCGGGAGTTAATGCTTGCAGGGGTGAATGCGCTTCATTTTCTTTTGTATAATGGGTTGATGCAGTTGGTATTCATTTAAGGGGGTAGGTGTGAGTACAATATTATTGACTGGTGTAGAGCAAGTATTGCCTCACGGGGGGCTTGAAAAAAAACTGCAGCACGGTAAGCCGTTAAAAGTAAAATTTGGTGCTGATCCAACAGCGCCTGACATTCATCTCGGGCATGTGGTAGTGCTTTCAAAACTGCGTCAATTTCAAGATGAAGGGCATATAATACAGTTTATTATTGGTGACTTTACGGCCCGCATTGGTGATCCAACGGGCAAGTCAAAAACTCGTCCTCCGCTTGAGCCTGAAGAAATAGCACGGAATGCTGAGACATATTTGCAACAAGTTACACGCGTACTTGATCCAAATAAGCTTGAAATTATCTATAACTCACAGTGGTTTTCAAAAATGGCGCTTGCCGATTTTATACGGGTTGCGGGAAAAACAACGCTTGCCCGTATTATGGAACGGGATGATTTCAGTAATCGCTTTGCAACAGGTTCGGCGATTGGGTTTCATGAATTGTTTTATCCCATGCTTCAGGCGTACGATTCGGTTATGCTTATGTGTGATATTGAACTTGGTGGTACTGATCAAACATTTAATTTATTAATGGGTCGATATTTACAAGAGCAGTATGGTCAAGAGCCGCAGGTTATTATGACTATGCCGCTTCTTGAAGGTCTTGATGGAGTGCAGAAAATGTCAAAAAGTTTGGGTAATTATATTGGATTATCTGATTGTGCTATTGATGCATACGGTAAATTGATGTCTATTTCTGATCAGCTCATGTGGCGGTACTGGCTTTTGCTGAGTGGGAAAAGTGCTGCTCATATTGAAGAACTTAAATCGCACGTGCAGCAAGAATTACTCCACCCTCTTGCCTGTAAGAAGATGATGGCTTACTGTATAGTAGAGCGATTTTGGTCACGAGCAGGAGCTGATGAAGGTCAGGCATCGTTTGAAGCATTGTCTCAGCAAAAAGATTATTCACAGGCGCGTGAAGTGCAGCTTGAAAGCCATTATGCTTCATCAGTATGGATTGTAGATATTATAAGAAAGCTAGGTGCTGTAAGCACTTCTTCTGAGGCGCGGCGATTAATTGATGATGGTGCAGTAGCAGTGAATCAAGCAAAAATAACTGATTTTAAAGCTTTGGTATCTGTGCAATCAGGGGATATTATTAAAGTAGGCAAGCATCGAATTTATCGTATTGTTATTAAGGAGCAGTAGTATGACGCGGATGCTGGCAATACTCATGTGCGTTTGTATGGCCTCACTGTTGCAGGCAAAGGGTATGCAAGTTCCCCAATGTATGCAGTCAATTACAGGCTCTACGGCGGGGTGTGTCGGTGCTTTTATTATAGCAATGGCTGCTGGGGGATGTGGTGTTACCGCTGAAGTTTGGCGTAAGAAGTCCACGGGCAAGAAGGTTGAACGAGATATTTCTCAAGTGTTTGATGCGCTTAAGTCTATCCGTCTTCAATTGGCAGATGGAGCAGCTGAGAGTCCTCAGAAACAAGAACTTGTGAAGCAAGAACGTGTTTTAACCCAGCAGTTAGAGATACTCTGTGAAAAACGGCCCTTAATTCTGCAATGGTTTGTCGGTAGGAAACCACATGGTGTTTCAAAAGCTGCTGGAGGGCTGTGGTCAGCATTTGCTGTAAGTGGTGCGTTTACCATCGCGGCATGCTTGCTTGTGAAGCATAATTGGAAGCGTGAAATAGGTTCATTTAGGGGACTTTAGAGTAGTCAATCCGCTAGCTTAACTTTGTAGTAATTTTGTAAGAGTGGCAATATCAGCTGTAGGTTCTATTTCAACAAAAAAATCTCTTTGCCACAGCTGAGACTCTGCCGCTTGTTGGCTATTAACAGTATCCCATGGCGTATATATACGGAAAGCTCTTTTTCCGCCTTTATGATTGAAAGATATAATTTTGTGCTGTCGTAGTATATGTTTGGGAAATATAAATTGCCCAAGTTTTTTGCCGTTACGCACTGATAATATCACGAAATCAAACGCATGTAGTAGTAAAAAAAGCGATACATTGTACAATGTATCGCTTTTTTTACTACAAAATTCTGGCGGGGCTGACGGGGCTCGAACCCGCGACCTCTCGCGTGACAGGCGAACGCTCTAACCAAACTGAGCTACAGCCCCCAGAAAAATGGCTCCCCGAGCAGGACTCGAACCTGCGACCTAATGATTAACAGTCATGTGCTCTACCAACTGAGCTATCGAGGAAAAATTTGTACTATACTTATAAGAACAACACGTTTTGGAAAGTTATGGTGGGCGAAACAGGACTCGAACCTGTGACCCCCTGCTTGTAAGGCAGATGCTCTACCAACTGAGCTATTCGCCCAAAACGTGAGCGAGAAATGTACTGTAAATTTACGAGCAAGTCAAAATAAATCTCTCAACTTCTTGCGCAAGCTCTTTCATACGTGCCGGGGTGTGCGCAAAATCAGGGGTTACATCAAGCACTAAGACCGGTACTTTTGCTATATCCAGAGCGATATTTGTTTTGTGAATAAGGAATTTTTCATGCCAAGTATGTATTTGCTCAAGGTAGTCAAGGGGGATCGATGATTCACCAGTGCGATTGCGCTGGGCAATGCGGGTATGGCAGACGGTGGGAGAGGTCTTGAGATAGATAAAACCATGTGGTTTTTTGCTTTTACTGGTCAGTATGAATTCGACCCATTGCATGTAAACATCCCATTCAACGGCGCTAAAGTATCCAGTTTCTTTACCATTTTGAGCAAAACAGTAGTGGCCTGAATAAAGAGAGCGTTCCATGAAATGATTTTTTTGATGAGTGGTGGCGAGATAGTCTCGAGATCGACAAAGCATAGCAAGAGTTTCAAGGGTGTAAGCCCAGCGTTGGGGCTCTTTATAAAATTGTTCAAGGAGTGATTGGCCGTATGTCTGTTTTGCCCAGGTATCTACTGGCTCTAGTGAATAGGTCATGCCAGGAAGGTAGGTGCTAAGAAGGGTGATAAATGTGGATTTTCCTGCGCCAATATTCCCTTCAACAATATACATACTGATTCCTTGTGTTTTGTTTTGATTCATTTTTTGAAGGTAAACACTATATCCAAAACGGAGAAAAATGCAGCTGTTTTTTACTGATGTTGTTATGATAGCGTCATATTTAAGAAAGGTAGTTAAATGAAAAAAGATTTATTTGGTGCCCACCTCTCTGTTGCTGGTGGGCTTGAGCAAGTATTTAGTCGTGCAAGTGCAGTAGGGGCGCATGCAGTTCAAATTTTTACCAAAAGTAACAAAGCATATTTTGCAAAACCACTACTGAATGATGAAATTGCTCAGTTTGCAGATGCATGGAGAAAAAGTTCTGTTGAGGTAGTTGTTGTACACGCAGCATATCTTATTAATTTGGCAAGTTCTGATGCTGAGGTAGAAAAAAAATCTATTGCATCATTGCGCGGAGAAATTGAGCGATGTCAGCAGCTTGGTATTTCATATTTAGTGCTCCATCCTGGCTCTCATACCGGCTCTGGGGTTGTAATTGGCATTGAAAAAATTGCAAAAAATCTCTCTGCGGTACTGCGCGCAACTCCAGGAAGCTGTATGGTGCTTCTTGAAACTGCTGCAGGGCAGGGCACTAATATTGGAAGCACATTTGGGGAAATCCGTGCATTGTATGATGCGTGTGATTCAGATGTTCAGAGTCGGGTAGGCGTATGTTTTGATACGTGTCATGTGTTTGCCGCTGGGTATGATTTGAGTTCTGTTGCTACATATAGATTGGTATGGCAAGAATTTACCACTGTTGTGGGAGTAGAGCTTTTAAAAGTTGTGCATTTAAATGATTCAATGGGCGCGTGTGGAGATCGTAAAGATCGACATGCAAATATTGGTACTGGCAAGATTCCTGCAGATGTGCTTGTGCAGTGCGCACATGACTTGAGCGCTTTAGGTATTCCTATTATTCTTGAGACGCCGTCTGTTGATGGTATTACTGAGTATGCAGAAGAAATTGCACTGCTTCGTGAAAGACACAAAGTATGATGCAGTATGTGCCTTTAGCGACCTACAAATCGCTTGCAACTCAATTTTATGAGTGTGAAAAGACAGCGCAAGATGCATCAGAAGAAATTACATTTTATGCACAGTATGCAGAGCATTTTGGTGGCCCTATTTTAGAGCCTATGTGTGGAAGTGGGCGCATTTTGCTACCACTTTTAGCACGCGGATATGATATTGAAGGGTTTGATGCATCTGAGGCAATGCTTGCAGTGCTTCAGAAAAAAAATGCAGCAAGTTCTCCTGTGCCAGCGCCTGTTTGGCAGGAGTATATGCAAGATTTTTCTCCGCATAAAAAATATCAGCTTATTATTATTCCTTTTGGTTCATTTGGATTAGTGCTTGCTCAAGATAATGCACTCAAATCGCTCAGTGCATTGCGTAGCGCGTTACTTCCTGGAGGGAGAATTCTTATAGAGATTGATACTATTCATTCAGTGCTGCCGTCACATGTGGGGTCGGGTGTGCGTTGGGTGCAAACAAGTGATGGATTCCACCTTCGGTTAAGTGCACGTATTTCGTATAACCAGAGCACGAAGATCTATCAGTCTTTATGTGTATATGAACGTATTGAGGGTGATGTGGTGACGGGAAGTGAGCAAGAATGCTTTCAGCAATACATATATACAGATGAAGAATTCCGCAGGTTGCTTGCAGCGGCAGGTTTTCAGCATAGTGCTTCGTATGCATCGTATACTAAAGAAGCTGCATGCTCAGCAGCCACTCCTCATATTATCTATGAGTGTGTGCTGGGGTGACAAACTCTCGTTGCCAACGCAATGGCTCTTTGTATGAACGTTCGCGTGATTGTATGAATGAATTTTTTTGAGTCCTTAGTATTTCAAATTCTGTTTGGGCAATCAGATGTAAATACTGTTTTTTTTTAAGAGAAGCTAAAAATTGTTCTTGCTGCTGTACGACAGTGGCAAGCTGCGCAAGTTCGTTCCATACTTGTTTTGAGAGCGCCATTCCTTTTGCTGGAAGTGATGCTGCTTGTGAGAGCCAAAAATTAGATTGATGATGAAGTATGTTTAAAAGGCTGTATGTTTTTTTGCATGAATGTACCCATATTGCGCTGTGTTTTTTTCGTTCTTGATCGTTGCTTATGAGTCTTAAAAAATAGAGAGATGTGTCAGTAAAATGAGTTGTCTTGCGCAAAAGTTCAACGCCTTCGCTGTATTGGAGTATATGCAGAGAATGCGGTATATCATCATCTGTAGGCTCTGGTACAATTGGTTTTTCTGCAGAGAGGCTCCACAGAGTAGTTGCGAGCAATAAGAGTAAGAGAGAGGTTTTCATATGATGTCCTTGTGATCAAGAAGAATAATGAATACGAGCGTATGATGTAGTGTTCTCTGAGTGCAATATATTCACTTGATTGTTCTTAAAATTGTTTGACGGTATACTGTCTTCCTCTTTAAAATGTAATAAATAAAAATATATGATCAAAAAAATCTTTAAAATATTGTTTTATGTATGTGGTATTTCTTTTGTGGCATCTCCTTCTGATGGAGAGCTTAAAGAGTATCGTCTTAGTGCTACCTACACCAAAAACGCGTCCCTTCCTTCACTTGTTGCTATTAATGGAATTGGTAATCAGCTGGCAACGTGTGACCCTTTGTTGTATGAAAATAAAGAATCGTTTCAAAAAAGTTTTGGGGATGCTGCATGTTTATTTACACAGCTTCTTGCTGCTGAAAAGGGAACGGGAAACACTGTTGTTTTGTATGTTCTTAATAATGAAATAGAAGATCTGTTTATACACGCGTTAAATTTGCTTAAAAATGATTCCAGCTATGGCCCATTGTTGATGCGACTTGAAATCGTTGGTCTTCCATCTTTATGCGGGAAGATGTCAGAAACATTTTATTTTATTAAAACAAGAGAACTTGTGTCTGTTGATGATGATGCTGAAAGCACCTTGAGTTCTGATTCTGAACCAGATGAAAATAATTTTATGTGCACTTCTACCTTTAAAAAGTGGATGCATTTTTTAGAAGATGAAGACTTAAAAAAAACACATGAGAGTCAAAAAGTTTATGGATGATTATGCATTAGGTAGATGCTCTGATATTAAGAAGCTTAATAAATATTTATATGAGTATAAAAAGTTTGATAAAGAAAACGGGCTACGTGTTTACTTTTGTAAAACGGAAGATGTTGTTCATTGGTTTGATGGTGGTACAAAAATTGGACAACAGTCTGATATTGATCATGCCACTGAGCGTGCAAAAGATGTACTTGCAGAGTATGCAGCACACAATACTAAGAAAAAATAATAGAGAGAACCACGCATGCGTGAGAATACAATGCCTGTGCGTGTATAAAATACAAGGATATACTATGTTTAAAATTATAAAATTGCTTGCAGCATATTGTGCAGTGAGCGTGATTGCGCACGGCGCAGAATATAAGTTGTTATGTGATACGCCGTCTGGATATGCAACTTATGCCGCTTACTTCTTTTTGGTGCCGTGTGATAGCGTGGATGCAGTTTGCCTTCCGCACGTGCTTTCTTGCGCTGTGCAGGGACCTGTGAGCGTGTATGGATTATCAAATGCTCATCTTAATGATTTTCTTTGTGAGCTGAGTCATTGTCGCTCTCAAAATACTAAATCACCCAAAGAGCTTATCTTTCCAGTTCCCAGAGATGAGTTGCTTGCATTTGATTCTTGCCAGGCACAAAGCTTGTTGCAGTACCTTTGTTTTAAGCAGCTTCCTGCGACAACACCTTATGTCATTGTACGCGGTTCTGGATTTGAAAATGCCTATAATAATCTGACTCGAGTATATAAGGAGGCGGTTGATGCTCGTCTAGAGAATGTAAAGTCAGGTGATTTTGGAGAAACGAATAGGGTCAAATCTGTTTTTGAGCTTAAATTTAGAAATGATTTTGCACAAATACGAGTCTATTACATTGTTCTTGATCGGTATGTAGGAGTGTTGTTTGTTGGAGGGAGTAGTAAGCAAGGTCAAAATCAACAGCATGATATACAGAGAGCTGAAGGGCAGCATGCCAGTATGGTTGGCTTGATTAACTCTCTTAAGAGCCGAGAAGACAAAGCCCTTCATGATTTGGGATGTAACTAAGGTGTCTTTGGTGAGGGGTGACATGAAAAAGATATGGGGGTTGTTTTTTTGTGTTATTGTTATGCAAGCAGGGGGCGTGCTTACGTGTGATGGTGGAGCTGCCGGTAGTGTTGATGATGGTTCCGCATCGGTGGTTAATGTTATTGATACTGAAACTGGTTGCACTTCTTTATATAATTTTATTTCGAATGTGGATGGCGAAAAACGGCCAATGATGGACGTATTAAAGAGATTAATTAATTCTGGAGCCTATGTTGATTTTCAAGACCCAGTTTTTGGGTTTTCCCCTTTGCATATAACGGCACAAAAAAATTTTTTTCTCGCTGCAAAATGTCTTATTGAATCTGGTGCAGATAAGAATATACAGAGTCATGATGGTATTACACCACTTCATTGGGCTGTTTTTTGTGGCCATTTAGGCATGGTAAAATTGTTGTTATACTTTGGAGCTGATTGTAACATAAAAGCTACTTTTAGCAGAATATATGATAGGGGTTATCCTGTAGTAGTTACAAGAAATTACCATGAAAGTACCCCAGAAGAGGTTGCTCGTATTGATGCGGAAGGCACCGAGCCTGAATTTGAGCACCTTAAAGTGCCTGCTGGCAAAATGCTTGAAGTGTTTGTCATTTTTAAAAAGAGATGGAATCCTCTGAGGCGTGCATGGATAACAAGTGTTATTTTTGCTGTGTGGCGACGAGAAGATGAACTATAAAATCAATAGTATGAGCCGGCTGCAGGAGAATTACGAATATCCGTTGCTGCAAAAGAATGAGAAGCAGGCTGGTCGTCTAAGATATTAGGTTTTTTGTTATCTCTTGAATCGAGCTGGACTATACGATTATTGAGGTTTTGGGTTTCACGAGCAGTGTTTGGTTGCGTCAAGCTGATTACTTGTTGGATAAAAGCAGGAGCTACCGTGATTGTATTACGCATTACAATCCATGAAACGCCTTCTGTGTATGGAGGGGTAGTAAGTGAGCCTTGAAATCTGAATGTACATTTATCGGCAGGTAAAATATTATAAAGATTGAGAGTTACTACACCAATTTTTTCAGGTTCTTCTAAGTTTGTTTCATGATCAGCATCAGAAGCCTTCGCTGCATGAGTTGCTTGTTTTAGTATAGAAATTAATGGTGTTAATGCACTCTGGGTATTTACTGTTCCTCTGTTAACGAGCACTCCTATCACGAGGAGTTTTTGTGATATTGGATTTTGGTGCACTATGTGAATTTCGAGTGGTGCTTTTTTGTTGTCAATACAATTTTCTCCTGGGGTATGCGTGTGGAATTGTTTGAAATCCCATCGGGTTCCATCAAGCATCATATATGCTGGTTTACTGCCGGGAATAGGAGTACATTTTACGGTATGATCATCTGCGGTCACATCCATTTTTAAATTATTTGGATAGTGAAACTCAGGGTCTGGAAGATCACTTATTTGTACTGATGCGCCATTACTTTGAAGCATAACTGGTGATTGCATCCCTGTTGTAAAGCCTGAAAATTGAAATGATACACTAGTTAGGATAATCAGGCAGTAAAGTGTTTTATTTTTTAACATAAGGTTCCTTTTTTGCGAAAAACGTTTTTTTTAATTTTTTTTATATGGTTTTGATTTAAATTAGATTAATAATCTCATATTAATACTAAAGAATTCGTTTTTGTTGTGTAAATAATTTGGACATTTTTGCATAATATATCTTTACTCGATATGTTTTATGTGCAACTTCTTAAGACGATGGACTCTTTTTTTGGTATTCTGATGGGTACATGCTATTTTTTTACATAAAGGTTCTCAATCATGCGCGCAACGCCAAAAAAAATTCATACCGAAGAAGTTTTATACGGAGCACATCCCATTATTGAGTGTGCAAAAGCAGGTAAGCGAAAAATTCTTGCTCTGTATATGACAAAACCTGAGCCAAATGGCTGGGCTCGTTTAAAACCATATTTAAAACATGTGCCGCCGGTGCAGTATGTGACGCGTGATGTACTCACTCGTATGGCAGGATCATCTGATCATATGGGCATTTTGGCATATGTTTCTCCATTTACTTATGCAACAAAGCCAGTAACGGCAAAAGACAATCCACGTATTCTCTTGCTTGATGGGGTACAAGATGTGCATAATCTTGGCGCAATTGTGCGATCGGCCTATTGTACAAATTTTGATGCAGTACTCGTAACCAAGCAGTGTGCACGCATCAGTGCAGCTGTTTTTAAAGCCTCAGCAGGATTGGCAGAACATATGCCTATTTACACTATTCCGTCCGTTTCACACTCAATTGGTGAGCTTAAAAGTATGGGGTACGTAGTGTATTTGGCAGTTGCAGCTGGTGGTGTTGATGCCACAACGGTAAGCTATCAAGCTCCTTTGTGTGTGGTCATTGGAAGTGAAGATAAGGGTATTGATGCGCGTGCGCGTTCATTAGCTTTGCAGGTAACACTTCCTCAGCGAGATACTTCTTCTTATAATGCATCAGTAGCGGCCGGAATATTTTTGTTTTTGACCACCTTTTCTAAAAAATAGAGGTTTCCTATGGCCGGAGCTCACGTCTCTCTACACAGTCCTATTCGGTTTATTATGTCTTATTTGCTGCGTAAACCAATCCCCTTGGCTCTGGCTGTTTGTTGTACCACTATTAATAAGATTGCAGATATTTTGCCTGAAGTGCTTATTGGTATTGCGATTGATGTGGTTACTGGTGGTGGAAATAAATGGCTGGAAGGGTGGGGTGTGTCCAGTCCCCGCACGCAGCTTGTCATTCTTGCAGGAGTGACTATTTTTATTTGGGTTGCTGAATCGGTATTTGAGTTTCTTTATATTGTCTTGTGGGGACGTATTGCGCAGCGAATCCAGCGAGAAGTGCGGGTTGATGCCTATCATCATATTCAAAAGCTTCCCCTTTCATTTTTTAATACCATTCGAATTGGCAAGCTTACTTCTATTTTGAATGATGACATTAATGAGTTTGAATATATCTTGGGTGCTGCGCGCGATCAAGGCCTTTCTGGTATGGTTCAATTGTGTTTGAGTACACTGCTTATTGGGTCTATTTTTTGCTATATATCACCACAAATTGCGTTCATCGCAATGCTTCCTATTCCATTTGTGGCAGCGTTGGGAATTTTCTTTCGTGAGCGAATTAGTACTGCATATGGAATAGTGCGTGAGATGGGGAGTACTATTGCAAGTGTTATTAGTCACAATATTGGTGGTATTATGAGCATCAAAGGATTTGGCACTGAGGAATATGAGCGTAAGCGTGTTCTTAAGCGGAGTAAAGAGTATGAGCGTGCGTCGGTGTATGCCGTATATATGAATGGTATGTTTGCGCCTCTTGTTCGTGTGTTTGTTCTTGCAGGGTTTGTGTATACCTTAATTAAGGGGGGCATGCTGGTGTTTGATGGGCATATTGCGGTGGGATCATATAGTATGCTTATATTTCTGACGCAGCGGCTTATTTGGCCTTTTACCGGTCTTTCCGGAATTTTAGATTCTTATGAGCGAAGTATGTCATCGGTGCGCAGGCTTCTTGAATTTTTACGTATGCCTATTGATCAGGCGTATGAGACTCCTGCTTCACTAGATTCTCACGGTGAATCTATGTCAGAAGGGGAAGTGATCTTCAAAGAAGTTTCGTTTGGATATACTTCAACTCGTCCTGTGCTTAAAAAACTTTCATTAGTTATCCCTCCTCAAAAAACTGTTGCTTTTGTCGGCCAAACAGGATCTGGTAAAAGTACCATTATTAAACTCCTAATGCGGCTGTATCATGTGCAAAAAGGAACGATTACGGTTAATGGGTCACCACTCAATGAAATGTCTCTTGACTCACTGCGTAAATCGGTTGGGTTTGTTGGGCAAGAGTCTTTTATCGTCCCAGATACTGTTGCAAATAATATTCGATATGGAGCTTTTGATCTTCCTATTGAGCATGTAAAAGAAGCGGCAAAATCTGCTCAGATTCATGATTTTATTCTTTCTTTGCCAGACAAATATGATACATTTATTGATGAATCAGGAAAACAGTTGTCTGGCGGGCAGCGGCAACGGGTAATGCTTGCGCGAGCATTAGTACGTAATCCTGATGTATTAATTCTTGATGAAGCGACCTCTGCCGTTGATAATGAAACGGAACTTGCACTCAGTCATATGCTGCGAGCATTGCAACATTCGATTACTATCATTATGATTGCTCACCGTTTAACAACGGTTCGTCATGCTGATATTATTTTTGTGCTTGATAAAGGGTTGATTGTCGAGTCTGGTTCTCATGATCAATTACTCAAGAAAAAAGGGGCATATGCCCGGTTATGGCGCTCACAAGTGGGTGAAGATTAAGAATGAAAGGATGAATACGTGAACAAGCGAGCGCGCTGGCAACATCGAAAACTATTAGCACTTTTTGTGGGGTGTATGGTGCTGGCGGCGGGAGCCGTGCGCGCATACCGGTTATTGGCGTCATGGGCTGATCGTACCTATGCGGTTACTTCATATGTATTGGTCGCACATAATCTTGATGATGCAACAAGTACGTTAATTGGAGAGTGGCTTACAGCAAAAAAAGAACAGGGAGCATTTCGTACCCCTTCATATGCAGATTTGCATGCCGAATTAGTTGCCAAGTTTCCTCTTGTTGCTCGTACTTCATGGTCTCGCTTTGTGCCGGAATGCCTTACCTGCACTGTTGAAGGTGCTCAGCCACTCTTTTTTATACATAAACGGCTTGTTGCTGGTGATAATGGATTGCTGTATTCAGTAGATTCATTTCCTCATGCGCTGCTAACGATTCCTCATATTTTCATAGCAGAAGAATGGCTTAGCCCAGATGCATTTAGTGAGCCGTATCGGTTCTTGAGGGGACTTCCTTCTTCATTTTTATCGGTGTTTAATATTACCTATCATAATCCAAATATGATTGTTGTATGGCCCAAAGAGGCACTTGATTTACCACATCATTGCGTCTGTATTATAGATCAGCGTACCGTGTCTGTATTACCAGATACGGTAACCTTAATGGGTCTTTGTCAGGGGTTAAAAGAAGAGGGTGCATATGCAGTTGATGACGCACTATGTATCTTTGATTTTAGATTTCCTGGTACTGTTATTCGTAAGTGTGTTACCCCTAAGGAAGGTCTTGAGCTACAGAGGGTATAGCCATGAATACACCAGCGCTTGCTGATTATATTGCTGCCATAGATATTGGAACTACGAAGATTTGTGTTTTAATCGGTCGAATATTGCCTCATGGTGCAGTTGATATTGTGGGTATAGGCAAGCATCCTTCGTATGGTCTTAAAAAAGGTATCATTATAAATATGAGTGCTACCGTCGAATCTTTGAAGCGTGCGTTAAAAGAAGCGCAAATGGAAGCGGGCGTGGTAGTAACCAAAGCGGTTGTTGGCATTTCCGGCAGTCATATTAAATCATTTAATGCAACCGGTGTTGTGGGTATATCTCGTCCTGATGTTACCCAGTACGACATTGACCGAGTGATTGAAGTAGCAAAAGCGATTCCTATTCCGCAGGACCGAGAGATTCTTCATATTTTGCCCCAGTATTTTAGGGTTGATGGACAAGAGCATGTACAAGATTCGCTTGGGATGCATGGAGTGCGTCTTGAAGCTCATGTGCATATTGTTACTGGAGCGATTTCTTCTGCGCAAAATATTGTAAAGGCGGTTGAGTTGGCAGGCGTGAGCGTTATTGATATTGTTCTAGAACAGCTCGCATCTGCGCATGCAGTACTCACTCCATCAGAACAAGAATTAGGGGTAGGCATTCTGGATATTGGAGGTGGGACTGCCGATTTTGCTATTTATAAAGATGGGCGGATACGGTACTCCAAAGTGTTTCCAATGGCAGGCAATCACTTTACTAATGACCTTGCAATTGGGTTGAGTATTCCGATTGCTCAAGCTGAAGAATTAAAGAAAAAATATGGCTGTGTAACCGAGCAAGCGTTTGCCGACATGGCAGTAGCGCATACCACCATATCGCTTGATTATGAGGGTGGGCACAAAGAAATTGATTTGTATCGGGTGTATGAAATTTTGCAGCCACGTGCAGCAGAGATATTTGCATTTGTACGAGAAGAGATTGAAGTAAATCGGTTAATGCATTTGATGCCTTCGGGTTTTGTGCTCACAGGAGGGGGCTCGTTACTCAAAGGCTTGCGGCAGCTGGTGCAAGCAGAGCTCCTTATGCCGGTTCGTGTTGGAGGGCCTCGTTATTATTTTATGCCGAGTGAGGATACTGCGGGAGTTCCTGAGGCGTTGCGGTCACCGTTGTATGCGACTGCGTATGGGCTTCTTGCGTATGGGCTTCCTGATGTGAAAGTGTTTTGGCAAAGTGCGAGTCAAGTTCCGCTTATGTCTCGTGTGCTGCAACGGATGAAAACGTGGATTTACGATTTTTTATAATAAAGGAAGAGTATGGATTTTTCAGTCACTGAAGAAAAAAAGCAAGTAATGGGAGCATGCCTTAAGGTTATTGGTGTTGGCGGCGGTGGAGGCAATGCGGTAAATAGCATGGCCAGCTGCCCAGAAATGTCTATGGTTACCTTCATTATTGCAAATACCGATGCTCAGGCGCTGGATACATCCCCAGTGATTCATAAAATTCAACTCGGTGAAAAGATTACCAAAGGGCTTGGTGCTGGATCAAACCCTGAAGTCGGTCGCCGTGCGGCAGAAGAAGATCTGGATGAAGTAGTGGGTCTTATTAAAGGGGCTGATATTTTATTTTTGACTGGTGGTATGGGTGGAGGTACTGGATCAGGAGCATTGCCGGTTATCGCAACTGCAGCACGTGAACTGGGCATTTTGACGGTTGGGGTAGTTACAAAACCATTCACATTTGAAGGCCGCAGGCGCATGGCGCATGCAGAGCAGGCTATTTCGCATTTAAAGCAGTCAGTTGACACTCTGTTGGTTGTGCCTAACCAAAAACTTCTTGATTCAGTTGATCCTAAAATTTCTATGCTTGATGCGTTCGCATTGTCTAATAATGTCCTTAAGCAAGCCATTAAAGGGATTTCAGATATTATTACCAAGCCAGGTCATATTAACGTGGACTTTGCCGATGTGCGTTCTATCATGAAAGATATGGGTCTTGCTATTATGGGCATTGGTCGTAAGTCAGGTGAAGGCCGTGCACGAGAAGCGGCGTTACAAGCTATAACCTCTCCTCTTTTGGAAGAAGTCAGCATTCAGGGAGCACGTGGTGTATTGATTAATGTAACAGGCAATATTCATTTAGGCTTGCATGAGATTAACGATGCTGCTGAAGTGATTTATGAATTAGTGAGCGAAGATGCCAATATTATTTTGGGATCAGTTATTGATGAAGCACTTGGTGATGAGATTATGGTTACAGTTATTGCAACAGGATTTGAGCAGGATGCGCAGGTATATGATTATGCGGCAGCAAGAAACTCTCAGCGTTATCAAACGTTACATCATATGCCGCCTCATGCAGCGCGTGCTGTTAGTTCGCCGGTAGCATCAAAGTCGTCAACATATGGAGATGTGGTTAATCCGCAGGCACCAATGCAGCACCAGGCAACTACTCACGCAGCGCGGCAAGAGAGGCTTGAAGAGGTTGGTGGCTCACTGGATATGCATGATCTTGATACTCCAACATTTATGCGCAAGAAGAATCCAGAACGAGAAGATGATCGACGAATAACGCTGGTAAAATAAGGCTTAACTATCTTTTTTATAAGATATCTGTAGAGAATATCCCTATGTTTGGTATACTGGATTAGGGATATTTTTGTTTGGGAGCTTGGGGTGCGCAAATTGTTTGGTGTTTTTGTACTGTGTGTGTTAATGAGTGTTCATGTGTGTGGGTCTTCTGGGTTTGCTCATACAGCAGCAACGCTTTTTAATCGTGGTATAGATCTTACTGCAAAGGCTTTTGATGACTTTATACCTGATGTATCTTCAGAAAAGTATTCTCTTGAGCGGTTGATTCGAAAACATGAGCTCACTTTTGGTGAGAAAAATCTTGATGGAGATTCGTTGTTGGGATTGTTGGGTATAAAAAAAAGTCGGCTTCCTTGGAGTGGGAAAATTCCCAAGGAAGTTGGGCATGTATTAACCTGCTATAGGATTGGCAGACATTGGTATAAAAACCAATTTGGCCAAGTTCAGGCCGACTCCGAGTTCCTCAAAGGGATTGCTATTGCATCAGAAAAGAATAAAACAACTCTTTTAAAGAGAGTTATTGCCCAACATATTATAGATATATACGAAGAGAATAGGCTTACAAATGATTTTGTATACGCTGGTTGTTGGAATGTGATGCGTCAAAGCTCGGTGGTTGAGAAAGATGCTGAATCTATTTATAAGTATTTTCTGGCTAAAGAATTAGATGACGCAAAAACATGGTTGTTTGATGTTTTATGTTATGAACAAGACACAAATGTTCCTGATGGATTACGGGGAGAATATGAAGCATTGCTGGCATGTATTCATTCTAGATGTAAGATTGATGATTTTAAAACCCGTTTGGTTGAGATTGAAAATGCCAAGCGTAATTTTTGTCGCGCATCGAATGAGGTTTATAAGAAGCTGCTGGATGAGCGAAAGCTTGAACAGCCATCGCTTCGTAATACTCTAATAACAGGTTCGCAAAGAATATTGAACGTTACATTAGGTTTTGAGAGGCCCTATGAAGAAGGGGCACAAAGCCTTGCAGCAGCTTGGAGATTGGCTCATCCAGCGGGGCCTGTTACAGAAGGTCCTGGGTTTGTAAGTTTCAGTGGTGGTGCATCTGCTGGCCCTGGGGGAGCAGGTTCGGGGGCTGGTGCTGCCGGTGCGGGTGGGCCATTAGTTCCAGAAGATGAAGTCCATCAGCTGAGCGATAGCTTGCAACAGCTTCAAGATTTCTTAGACGGTATTGGATGTCAACATTATGTAGGGTCCATATCTGGGATTAAAGAATATTTAGATTCATGCAGAGATGTTCAAGGGGCATGTAGTATGTTACAACTCTTGCTTGCAGATGTTAATTATATACATTTAGTATCTACATATATGGTAGAATTTGTGCAAGAATATCCTGATTGGTCGCCTGAACGAATGAGTTGTGTGCATAGTGATGCTATTAAGAGTCATATTGCTGAGGTGGATACCGCGGCACGTTTTAAGGCCGCTCAATTAACTATTCAGCCTGCATTGGATGGTGAATGGGATGTTGGAAATTTTTGGGGTGATTATGATAGTGGTGTGCCATCTCCGGCTCAAGCGTCAGAAGAAGCCTCTGTGTTGACAGAAGCGCCAGCGCCATCTCCAGCAAATCCTTTAGAGCTAGCAGATTATTCACCTCCAGCTTCAGTACTGTCTTTAGCTCCAGCAAATCCTTCAGCGCCATCTCCGGCTCCAGCGGCAGAAGTAGCCCCTGTGTTGACAGAAGGGCCAGTGGCATCTCCAGCAAATCCTTTAGAGCTAGCAGATTATTCACCTCCAGCTTCAGTGCTGTCTTTAGCTCCAGCAAATCCTTCAGCGCCATCTCCGGCTCCAGCGGCAGAAGTAGCCCCTGTGTTTACAGAAGAGCCAGTGGCATCTCCAGCAAATCCTTTAGAGCTAGCAGATTATTCACCTCCAGCTTCAGTACTGTCTCCGGCTTCAGTGCAACAACCAGTGTCATCTCCAGCTTCAGCGCCATTTCCGCCTCTAGCGGCAGAAGAAGCCCCTGTGTTGACAGAAGAGCCAGTTCAAGCAAAGCTTAAACAAAAATGGAGTATGCACGCCAAAAAAATTGCTGGTGGCGGTACAGTCTTAGCGCTTGGCTCACTGGCTTATTTGGCTGCCGAGCTGAGTAAAAATCCAGAAAATCGTGCTTTAGTTAGCTGGTTTTTTAAAAAGCTTAGGGGCAAAAAAGTAGCTCCATTAACGCCGCAGCAGCGGAGAAGTGCTGGGCGGTTAAAAATTGATGCTGCGGTAGCAATTCCTTG